>WBZM01000115.1_pt1 | contig 130717 bp, 103 predicted proteins | sample 5204271 | NCBI WGS metagenome assembly WBZM01 (sample SAMN12344346, study PRJNA552823) | activated sludge metagenome | biome: Activated sludge suspended growth; feature: Nitrification reactor; material: Wastewater; isolation source: activated sludge from nitrification reactor of wastewater... | reverse complement strand
ACGGTCTGCCCGGGCACGACCGGCCAGAAGCTGGGCGGCTTCTCCCTGGTCAACAGCCAGGGCACGGTCCCGGTCACGGGCCTCACGGTCACGACCACGGGCTTCGCCGCCATCCAGACGGCGTCGATCTGGGACGAGGCGGGGACGACGCAGTACTTCACCACCATCACCACCCCGGCCTCCAACACCCTCACCTTCGCCGGCGGCACGCCGATCCCGGTTTCGACGACCCCGGCCAACTTCAAGGTGGTCGTTTCCTACCGCGGCGAGGCGCAGTCGCCGCCGGCGGGCAGCACCACCACCACCGCCGCGGTCAGCGCCCTCACCACCGCCAACGCGGTCGCGGGCGCCGACACCGCCGACGCCACCCTGACGCTGCACAACGTCACCCCCGTGCCGGGCGCCTCCTGGGGCAGCACCGTGGTGGTGGATCGACAGGCCACGCTGAACTGGACCATGGGCCGGCTGGGCAACCGCGTCCTGATCGTGCGCTACCAGGCCAGCCTCGACACCACCTTCCCCGTCGACGGGACGACCTACGCGATCGGCGACGCCTTCGGCGCCGGCGGCACGGTGCGGTACGCCGACGTCGGCACCATCCTCACCGACCCCGGCCTGGCCGTCGGGACGACCTACTCCTACCGGGCCTTCGAGTACGACGGCTGCAACAACTACGTCGCCAGTGCCGCCACCGCGCCCTGGTCCCCGGCGCTCGCCGTCGCCGCCGCGCCGGTCGTCACTACCGGCGCCGCCAGCGCCGTCACCTTGACCACCGCCCAGCTCGCCGGCACCGCCAACCCGGGCGGCGCCGCCACCACCGGCTGGTTCCGCTACGCCACCGTGAACCCAGGCACCTGCAACGACACCTTCGGCTTCCGCGCCCCGGTGAGCGGCGGCAGCGCGCTCGGCGCCGGCCTCGATCCGGTGGCCTGGTCCCAGGGGATCGCCGGCCTCGACCCCGGGACCACCTACTACGTCTGCGCCATCGCCCAGAACTCGACGGGCACCTCCTTCGGCGCCCCGGTCTCCTTCACCACGCCGCGGCCTCCCGCCGTGACCACGCTGCCCGCCGCGCCGGTCACCGCCGGCGAGGCGACGCTCAACGCCACCGTCAACCCGAGCGGCGCCACCACCACCGGCTGGTTCCGCTACGCCACCGCGAACCCCGGCACCTGCAACGACACCTTCGGCTTCCGCGCCCCGGTGAGCGGCGGCAGCGTGCTCGGCGCCGGCCTCGACCCGGTCTCCTTCTCCCGTGGCCTCACCGGCCTCGCGCCGGCCACCACCTACTGGTTCTGCGCCATCGCCAGCAGCGCGAACGGGACCAGCCTCGGCGAGGTCGTTTCCTTCACCACCTCGGCGATCCCGCCCACCGTGGCCGCGACCACCGCGGCCCTGGTGTCCGGCTCCACCGCGCGGCTCGACGCCGCGGCCAACCCGAACGGCGACGCCACCACCGCCTGGTTCCGCTACGCGACGACGAACCCCGGCACCTGCGACGACGGCTTCGGCACCCGCGCCCCGGCGGCCGGCGGCGCGGCGCTGGGGAGCGGCCGGGCCGAGGTCGCCTTCTCGCAGCCCCTCACCGGCCTCACGCCGGGCGCCACCTACCACGCCTGCGCCCTGGCCCAGAACGCCGCCGGGATCGCGGTGGGGACGCTGACGTCGTTCACCACCCCGCTGCCCCCGGCGGTGGCCACCGCGCCCGCCACCGACCTCACCGACACCGCCGCCACGCTGAACGGCAGCGCCACGCCCGGCGGCGCGGAGACCACCGCCTGGTTCCGCTACGCGACGACCAACCCCGGCGCCTGCAGCGACGCCTTCGGCACCCGCGCCCCCGCCTCGGGCGGCGCCGCGCTCGGCAGCGGCGCGAGCGGCGTGGCCTGGGCCCAGCCGCTCACCGGCCTCGCGCCCGCCACCACCTACTGGTTCTGCGCCGTCGCCGGGAGCGCCGAGGGCACCGCCTTCGGCGAGCTCCGCACCTTCACCACCGCCGGCCCGCCGGGCGTCGCGACCTCGGCGGCCACCGCCGTGACCGCCGGCGGCGCCACGCTGAACGGCAGCGCCACGCCCGGCGGCGCGGCCACCACCGGCTGGTTCCGCTACGCGACCACCAGTCCCGGCGCCTGCGACGACACCTTCGGCACCCGCGCGCCGGCCACCGGCGGCGCCGCGCTCGGCGCCGAGGCCGCGCCGGTGGCCTTCTCGCAGCCGCTCACGGGGCTCGCGCCCGGCACCACCTACCACGCCTGCGCCATCGCCTCGAGCGCCTACGGCACCAGCTTCGGCGCCCTCGTCACCTTCACCACCGCGGCGAGCGCACCGGTCGCGACCACCGCCGCCGCCACGGCCATCACCGCCACGGGGGCCCTTCTCAACGGCGAGGCCACCCCGGGCGGCGCCGCCACCACCGGCTGGTTCCGCTACGCGACCGCGAGCCCCGGGACCTGTGACGACACCTTCGGCATCCGGGCGCCGGCCGCCGGCGGCGCCGCGCTCGGCGCCGGCGCCGCGCCGGTGGCCTTCTCGCAGGCGCTCACCGGGCTCACGCCGGCGACCACCTACCACGCCTGCGCCATCGCCTCGAACGCGGAGGGGACGGCCTTCGGCAGCCCGGTGACCTTCACCACGCCGGCCGCGCCGCCAGTCGCCACCACCCAGGGCGCATCGCTCGTCTCCTCGACCGGCGCGCTCCTCCAGGCCTCGGTGACGCCCAACGGCGACGCCACCACCGCCTGGTTCCGGCTGGCCGCCAGCCACCCCGGCGCCTGCAGCGACGCCTTCGGCACGCGCCTCCCGGACTCCGGCGGCGCCGCGGTCGGCTCGGGCGGCGCTCCGGTCGCCATCGCCCAGGCCGTCACCGGGCTCTCCCCGGGGACCACCTCCTTCTTCTGCGCCATCGCCGAGAACGGCGCCGGGCTCGCCCTTGGCGAGGTCCAGTCCTTCACCACCTGGGACGGCCCCACCGTCACCACCCGCGAGGTCGCCGGACTCGGCCCGGACGGCGCCACGCTGCAGGGGACGGCCGACCCGCACCTCGCCGACACCACCGGCTGGTTCCGCTACGGGCCGGTCGATCCGGTGGGCTGCGACGACGCCTTCGGCACGCGGGTGCCGGAGACCGGCGGCACCGCCCTCGGCGCTGGCGCCGGGCCGGTGGACTTCGCCGCGCCGGTCACCGGCCTCCTGCCGGGCCGCACCTACCACGCCTGCGCCCTCGCCGGGAGCGAGGTCGGGACCCGCTTCGGCGAGGTGGTGGCCTTCACCACCGCCACCGCGGCGCCGGTGGTGACCACCGAGGCGCCCACCGGCGTGGAGGCCGGCGCGGCGGTGCTCCACGGCGCGGCCGACCCCAACGGCGAGGCGACCACCGGCTGGTTCCGCTACGACACCGTCCCGCCGGCGGTTTGCGACGACGCCTTCGGCGTCCGCCTCCCCGCCACCGGCGGCGAGGCGCTCGGCGGCGGCACCGGCCCGGTGGCGTGGGCGGCGGTCCTCCCGGGCCTCAGCCCCGCGACCACCTACTACGCCTGCGCCCTCGCCGCGAACGCGGTGGGCACCGGCGTCGGCGACGTGGTCACCTTCCGCACCGGCGCCATCGCGCCCGCCGTGACCACGCTTCCGGCCACCGACCTCACCGGCGACGGGGCCACGCTGGAGGGGACGGCCACGCCGAACGGCAGCGACAGCACCGGCTGGTTCCGGGTGGGCGACGCCGACCCCGGCACCTGCGACGACGCCTTCGGCGCGCGCGTGCCGGCCACCGGCGGCGTGGCGCTCGGGGCCGGGTTCTCGCCGACCGCCTTCTCGCTGGCGCAGGCCGGGCTGGAGCCGGCCCGGACGTACTACGTCTGCGCCGCCGCCGCCAACCTGGGCGGGGCAGCCTTCGGCGCGCCGGTGGCCTTCACCACCGCCGCCGCCGCGCCGGCGGTCCGCACCGTCGCGGCCACGGCCGGTGAGCCCGGCGCGGCCACGCTCCAGGGCGCGGCCAACCCGCGCGGCACCGCGGCGCAGGGCTGGTTCCGCTACGCCGCCACCGCGCCGGCGTCCTGCACCGACGCCTTCGGTGTCCGGGTGCCGGCGTCGGGCGGCACCGACCTGGGCGCCGGCCGCGGCGAGGTGGCGTTCTCCCAGGCGCTCTCGGGGCTGGCGCCGGGCACCTGGTGGTACTGCGCCATCGCCTCCGGCGCGGGCGGCACCGCGTTCGGCACGCTCCTGAGCGTGCAGGTGGCCGCGCCGCCGGCCGCGCCGGCCGCGCCGGCCGGCGGCTGCGGCTGCGGCCCCGGCGCCGCGGGCGGGGCCGGGTCCCTCTGGCTGGTGGCGCTGCTGCTGCTCCGGCGGCGCCGCCCGCCGCGCTGAGCCCCGGCACCCCGGCGGCACGGCCCAGGTCGCCTTGACGGCCGGGCCGCCGGCCCGAATATTCCAGCCCGTGCGTGCCCATCAGCCGCCGGACGCCGTTCGACAGGGTGTCTGCGCGCCTCGGCGGATGGCCCGGGAGGAAGCCCCATGACGTCCCCCGCCGCGCCGCGCTGGCGCCCCCTGCTCCTGGCCCTCGGCCTGGCGGGCCTCTCGTGCGCGGCGGCCCAACCGGGCCCCGGGGCGCCGCAGGCGCCTGCGCCGGGCCAGTACGCCACCGTGAACGGGATCCGCCTCTACTTCGAGGTGCACGGCCAGGCCCGCGACGGCGCCGCGCCCCTGGTGCTGATCCACGGCGGCGGCTCGACCATCGAGTCGAACTGGGGCCGGGTCCTCCCGCTGCTGGCTCGCACGCGCCAGGTGATCGCCGTGGAGGAGCAAGGGCACGGGCACACCCCGGCCGCCGACCGCCCCTTCACGTTCGAGAACACGGCGGACGACGTGGCGGCGCTCCTCCGCCACCTGCGCGTCGCCCGCGCCGACGTGATGGGCTTCAGCAACGGCGGCTCCACCGCGCTGCGGCTGGGGCTGCGCCACCCGGACCAGGTGCGCCGGCTGGTGGTGATCTCGGCGATGTCCCGCCGGGACGGGATGGTGCCCGGGTTCTGGGAGGGGCTCGACGCCGCCACGCTCGCCTCGATGCCCGAGGCGCTCAAGGCCGCCGACCGGAAGATCAACCCGGACCCGCGCCACCTGGAGGCGCTCTTCGCGCAGGACCTGGGGCGGATCCGCGCCTTCCGGGACTGGCCCGACGCCGACCTCACGGGCATCGCGGCGCCGACGCTGGTGGTGGTCGGGGACCGCGACGCGATCCTGCCAGAGCACGCCCTCCGCATGGCCCGCCTGCTGCCGAAGGGGCGCCTGCTCGTCGTCCCGGGCGGGCACGGCGATCCCATCGGGGAGGTGGCGGCGACGCAGCGGGAGACGGCGACCCCCGCCGCGGTGACCGCCCTCATCGAGGCCTTCCTGGACGACTGAGGCGGCGCGGCGCCACCGGCCCCCGGGCGCGTTGACACCCTCGCCCCCCGCGCCCAACATCAGCGGCGCCCGCCCGGGGACGCGCGGCGGGCCACCGAGGGAGCCCGCCATGACCACCCCGACCAGCCCCGCCAACAACCTCTCCGGCAAGACCGCCATCATCACCGGCGGCGGCAGCGGCATCGGCCTCGCCATCGCCGAGCTCTTCGCCGCCCGCGGCGCGCGCCTGGTGCTGGTGGGGCGCAAGCCGGCGGTGATCGAGGCGGCGGCGGCGCTGGCGGGCGGGCCGCGGCACCACGTGGGGCTGGTCGGCGACGTCGCCGAGCCGGCCACGGCCGAGGCGGCGGTCAAGGCGGCGCTCCACCTCACCGGGCGCGTGGACATCCTGGTGAACAACGCCGGCATCGCCTCGGTGGCGCCGGCGGAGGCGACGGCCGTCGCCGACTTCGACCGGGTCATGGCGGTCAACGCCCGCGGCCCCTTCCTCATGTCCCAGGCGGCGGGGCGGGTCATGCTGGCCCAGCGCGCCGGCCGCATCGTCAACGTGGCCTCGGCGGCCAGCGTGGTGGCGGTGGACAAGCACGTGGCCTACTGCGCCAGCAAGTTCGCCCTCATCGGGATGACCAAGGTGCTGGCGCTGGAGTGGGGCCGGCACGGCATCACCGTCAACGCGGTCTCGCCCACGGTGGTGGAGACGGCCATGGGCAAGCAGGTCTGGTCGGGCGCGCCGGGCGAGGCGATGAAGGCCCGCATCCCGGCCGGCCGCTTCGCCACGCCGGAGGAGGTGGCCGCCGCGGTGGCCTTCCTGGCGAGCGACGCCGCCGCGATGATCAACGGGGACAACCTGGTGGTGGACGGGGGGTACACCGTCCAGTGACGGTCCAGGCCCGTCGGGCCGTCGTGGGATGAGGAGGTTTCCGTCCACCCCGTGGACTCCACCGCCCGCCCCGCCGTACCCTTCGTTGCCCACCCGTGAACGACCGGTCCTTCCAGCCCACCCTCGACCCGGCCAGCACCGAGCCGGTCTACCTCCAGCTGGCCCGCGCGGTCACCGAGGAGATCCGCCGCGGCCGCTTCCGGCCGGGCGATCCGCTCCCGGGCTCGCGCTCGCTGGCGGAGCAGCTGGGCGTGGCGCGCAACACGGTGCTGGCGGCCTACCGCGAGCTCGCCGACCAGGGGCTGCTGGAGGCGGCCCAGGGGGCGGGCTCGGTGGTGGCCCGCACCCTCCCGCCGGCCTTCGCCCTCACCCGCGCCGCGCCGGCCCTCGGCTTCGACCTCCCGCGGGCGCCCGGCACCGGCGACGCGGGGCGCGGGCGGGACCTCATCCAGGTGGGGACCGGCAACCCGGATCCGCTCCACCTCCCGGGCGACGCCCTCGCGCTCGCCTACCGGCGCGCCCTCACGGTCAACGCCCGGGCCACGCTCACCGGCGACGACCCGCAGGGCCACCCGCAGCTCCGCGAGGCGCTGGCCTCGCTCCTCTCCCTCTCGCGCGCCGTGCCGGCCCGGCCGGAGCAGGTGCTGGTGGCGCGCGGCGCGCAGCTGGCCCTCCACCTGGTGCTGCAGGCGCTGCTGGCGCCGGGCGACGGCGTGGCGGTGGAGGCGCTGGGCGGCCGCTGGACCTGGGAGGCGGTGGCCCGCGCCGGCGGGCGCTGCCTCCCGGTGCCGGTGGACGGCGACGGCCTCGACGTCGCCGCGCTGGAGGCGCTGGCCTCCACCGAGCGGCTGCGCGCCGTGCTGGTGACGCCGCGCCGCCACTACCCCACCCTGGTCCCCCTCGCCGAGCCCCGGCGGGCGGCGCTGCTGGCGCTGGCCGCGGCGCGGCGCTTCGCGGTGGTGGAGCTGGACCTCGACACGGAGTTCCAGTTCGACGGCGCCCCGGCGCGGCCGCTGGCGGCGGAGGACCGGGCGAGCGTGGTCATCCACCTCGGCCTCCTCTCCAAGGCGCTCAGCCCGGGGCTGCGCCTCGGCTTCGTGCACGCGCCGGCGCCGCTCCTGCCCGGGCTGCGCGCCGCCCGGGCGGCCTTCGACCGCCACGGCGACCCGGTGCTGGAGCGGGCGCTGGCGGAGCTGCTGGAGACCGGCGAGCTGCAGCGCCACCTCAACAAGATGCACCAGGCCTACCGCCACCGCCGCGACCTCCTCTCCGCGGCCCTGCGCCGGCAGCTCGACGGCGCGGTGGAGGTGGCCCCGCCGTCGGGCGGCCTGGCCCTCTGGGTCCGCACCCGCGCCGGGCTCGACGTGGACCGCTGGGCCCGCGCCGCCCTGCGCCGCGGGGTGGTCTTCCAGCCGGGCCGGCGCTTCGCCTTCGACGACGAGCCGGTGCCGGGCCTGCGCATGGGCTTCTCGGGCGCCGACGACGCCGACCTGGTGGAGGCCGCGGGCCGGCTGCGCGCGGCGCTGGAGGAGGCATGAGCAGCGGCCTCACGCCGCTCGACGGGCGGCTGGCGCTGAAGGGGCTGCTGGGCCGGGGCGGCATGGGCGAGGTCCACCGCGCCTGGGACGCCACGCTGGAGCGGGCCGTGGCGGTGAAGTTCCTGCGCCCCGGCGACCCGCGGGAGACCGAGCGCCTCCTCCTCGAGGCCCGGCTGCAGGCCCGCGTCGACCACCCGGGCATCGTCCGCGTGCTGGAGGCCGGCAGCCTGGAGGGGCGCCCGTGCCTGGTGCTCCAGCTCGTCGAGGGGCCGAGCCTGGCGCTGCTGGCCGGGGAGCTTGGCGTCGCCGACCTGGTGGAGGCGGTCCGGCAGGCGGCCTCGGCGCTCCACGCGGCCCACCTGGAGGGGCTGATCCACCGCGACGTGAAGCCGGGCAACCTCCTGGTGGAGCGGCCGCGCGGCGCCCCGCTGCGCGCCTTCGTGAGCGACTTCGGCATGGCGCGCGACGAGGAGAGCGGCCTCTCCCGCACCGGGATCGCCGCCGGCACCCTCGACTACATGGCGCCGGAGCAGGTGCTGGGGCAGGGGCCCATCGACCACCGCGCCGACGTCTACGGCCTCGGGGCCACGCTCTTCGCCCTGCTGGCCGGCCGCCCGCCCTTCGCCCTGGCCGCGGCCGGGCCCGACGCCGGCGCCGGCGCCGCGCTGCAGCGGCTGCTCCAGCAGCCCCCGCCGCCGCTCCCGGCCACCACGCCGCGGGACCTGGCGCGGGTGGTGTCGAAGGCCCTGGAGAAGGACCCGCGCGACCGCTACCAGTCGGCCGGCGAGCTGGCGGAGGACCTGGCCCGCCTCCAGCGCGGCGAGCCGGTGCGGGCCCGCCCGCCGCCCCTCCCCGAGCGGGCGGTGAAGTGGGCCCGGCGCAACCCGGTGGCGGCCCGCGCCGTGGCCCTCGGCGGGCTCGCGCTCCTGCTGGCCGCCGGCTGGGCGGCGCTGGCGGAGCGGCGCGCCGGGCTGGAGGCGCTGGAGGCGGCGCGCCTGGGCGCCGAGGCGCAGCGGATGGAGAGCGCGCTGCGCCTGGCCCACCTGGCCCCGGCCCACGACCTCACGCCGGCCTACGCCGCCATCCGCGCCGCGGTGGACGCCCTGCGGGTGGAGCGGGGCGGGGCCGCGCCGGCGGCCCGGGCCTTCGCCATCGGCCGCGGCCTCCAGCTCCTCGGCGAGGCCGACGCCGCCCGGGCGGCGCTGGAGGAGGCCTGGTCCCTCGGCTTCCGCCGCCCGGAGGCGGCGCGGGCCCTCGGCCTCCTCGACGCCGAGCGGTACGCCGCGGAGCGGGCCCAGCTGCCGCGCATCGACGACGAGGCGCGCAAGGCCGCGCGGCTGGCCGCCCTCCGCACCCGCTTCGCCGATCCCGCCGTGGCGCGCCTCCGGCTGGCCGCCGCCGGCACCCAGGCCGACCGCGACCTCATGGAGGCGCAGCTGGCGCTGGTGGAGGAGCGCTGGGACGACGCGGCGCGGCTGGCGCGGGGCGCGGGCGACGGCGGCGCCGACCAGCTCGACGCGGCCACCGTCGAGGGCGAGGCCAGGCTACGCCAGGGCCAGGCGGCCTTCGAGCGGCGCAGCCAGGAGGAGACGCTGTCGGCCATGGCGGCGGCCGCGGTGGCGCTGCGCCGGGCCGGCGAGATCGGCCGCAGCGCGCCCCGGCCGCGCCTGCTCCTGGCGCAGGCGCTCGGGGGCGCCGAGTCGATCCGGGAGCCCGGCGAGCCGGCGCGCGCCGATCGCTACGACGCGGCGCTGGCGGCCGCCGACGAGGGGCTGCGGCTGGACCCACGGGATCCGGGCCTGCTGCTGGTGCGCTCGGAGCTGCTGGCAGACCAGGGCCGGATCGCCCGCCGCCTCGGCCTGCCGCCGGGGCCGCCCCTCGCCGACGCGGTGGCCTCGGCCGACGCCGCCACGCGCCTCGCGCCGGGGAGCCGGCGGGCCTGGGATCGCCTGGCCTGGGCCTGCACCAACTACGCCCGCGAGCTGCGCGACCTGGGCTTCGAGGTGGACTGGGCCGTGGAGAAGGGCATCGCCGCGGGGCGGCGGGCCGAGGCGCTCGAGCCGGAGTCGAGCGTCCCGCCCTCCATGCTGGCGGGCCTCCACACCCTGGCCGCCGAGCTGGCCGCCATCCGCGGGCGCGACGGGCGCGACCACGCCGAGGCGGCGCTGGCGGCGGCCCGGCGGGTGGTGGAGCTGGGCGAGCGGCCGGTGGTCTCGCGCGCCATCCTCTCCCAGGCGCTGTTGCAGGACGCGGTGAGCCGCGCCGGGCGCGGCGAGGAGAGCGCCGAGCGGTTCGCCGAGGCGGGCCGCAGCCTGGTCGAGGCGGTGGAGCGCGGCGGCGACCCGGCCGAGCTGGGCGGGTACGGCGTCTACGTGGCGTCGATCTGGGCCGAGGTGCTGGTGGAGGAGGGACGCTCCCCGGCGCCCGCGCTCGCGGCCGGCGAGCCGTGGCTGGTCGCGCTCCGCGCCAAGGCCGACCAGGACGCGGTGGCCGCGGCGCAGCTCGGCGAGCTGGCGGTGATCGAGGCGGGCGGCGCCCTCATCGAGGGGCGGGATCCGTCGCCGGAGCTGGCGCGGGCCCTGCCGCTCCTCGACCGCTCCATCCGGGCGGGCGTCAGCACGGCGCTCCACGGCCGTCTCGGCGAGGCGGAGCTGGCCCGAGCCGCCTGGCTGGCCCGCTCCGGCGGCGACCGGCGCGCGGCGCTGGCGGCGGCGACGGCCCACGCCGAGCGGATGAAGGCGGCCGACCCGAAGGCGCCGGACGGTTGGCGCCTGGAGGCGGCGGTGGCGCTGGCCACGCCCTCGCCGGCCCCGGCCGTGCTGCGCCGCGGCGTCGCGGCCGCCGACCGGGCGCTCACGCTCGCCCCGGGCGAGGCGCGGGTCCTGGCCCTCCGCGGCCTGCTCCTCGCCGCCCTGGGCGACCGCGACGGCGCCCGCGCCGCCCTGGCCGCCGCCGAGAAGGCCAGCCCGCGGCAGGTGCGGGTGGCCGAGCTGCGGGCGCGGCTCACGCCGTAGCCGCGCCGGCCCCGCACCACGCCGCGCGGCGGTCAGGGGTGGACGGTGATCCGCAGGTTGTCCATGGCCCAGGACTCGTCGCCCATCCCCTGGATGCCCTCGCCCTCGATCTGGAAGGTGAAGGTCGCCGTGTCGCCGGTGTGCGGCATGAGCTGGAAGCGCGGGTCGGCGGCCAGGTCGTAGGCGCTGTCGGTGAAGTAGCTGCCGGGGCCGGTGAAGCCCAGGTCCACCCGGCGCGCCAGCTCCACGCCCGGCGGCGGCAGGTAGGTCTGCACCTGGCCGGGCCCGGCGTTGGCGAAGGCCTCCCGGAAGAGGGTGGCGCCGTCGAGCGTGATCTTGAAGTAGTCGCCGGCCGGGTAGGAGCCCGCGCCGTCGAGCGAGTCGATGGCGGCGAAGAGGAGGCCGAGGCTGATGAAGCGGTGGGCCGGCAGGCCGGTCAGCGTCACCGTGACGACCTCGCCCGTGGAGCTGCGCAGGAAGGACCCGGCGAAGGGCTCGGCCGCCGGGCCGAGGCCGGCGAAGCCCTGCACGCCCACCCGCACGCCGGTGGCGCCCGCCACCACCTCGGCCGGCACCCCGGGCTCGAAGTCGGTGAAGAAGACCTCCTGGCCGGGCGGGGTGGCGTCGAGGAGGTTGAGGCCGGGGAGCTCGTGGAGCCCCGTCACCGGGTCGGCGTGGCCGAGGCCGAGCACGCCGCGGCCGTTGTCGCCGAAGCCGTGCATCCGGCCGTCGCGCCCCCAGGTGAAGGAGTGCCAGAGCCAGCTCCGCGACACGCCGACCACGTCGGTGGAGGTGGCCTCCTGGACCAGGCCGTTGGCGCAGGTCTGCATCAGGGCGCTGTCCATCAGGCGGCCCGCCTGGAAGAGCTTGCCGCCGTGGACGAAGAGGGCGGCCGGCCAGGTCGGCACGGCGGCGGTGAAGGTGGAGCCGGAGCCGGCCGGCTTCGGGATGACCACCGGCGTGGAGGTGGACGTGGTGGCGCAGGAGGTGCCGGCGCTGCCGTCGTAGCCGTGGACGCCCCAGATGCGCGCGGTGCCGTCGGACAGGATGGCGGTGGTGGTCTGGTAGGCCGCCGTCACGCGCACGGCCGAGGTGATGCCGACCACCTGGCCCGGCGTCGCCGTATCGCCGCTGGTCACCCGGCCCATCTCGCCGTTCGGGTTGTGGCCCCAGGAGAGGAGCGTGCCGTCGGCGCGGCGCGCCAGCACCCGCTGGTAGCCGGCGCTCACCTGCACCACGCCGGTGGCCCCCGAGACCAGCGCCGGGTACCAGACCTTGTCCGGCACGAAGACGCCGGTGGCGTTGGAGCCGGCGCCCACCGCGCCGCGGCCGTTGTCGCCCCACGCCACCACCGTGCCGTCGCCCAGCACCGCCGCGCTCACCCAGACCCCGGCCGAGACGTCCACCACGCCGGTGAGGACGCCCACGCCGCCGATCCCGGCCACCTGCACCGGCAGGGTGGCGAGCTGCTCGCCGGTGTCGCTGGCCCCGAGGGCCACCGCCCGCCCCCAGGCCCAGACCGTCCCGTCGTCGCGGAGCGCCAGCACGTGCTCGGCGCCGCCCGAGATCTTGACCACCCGGTCGAGGGCGCCGGCGCCGGTCGAGTCGCGCACCAGCACGGGGGTGGTGGAGCTGTCGAGGTTCCCCTGGCCGAGGTGGCCGTCGCTGCCGTCGCCCCAGGCCCAGACCGTGCCGTCGGCCCGCAGGGCCACGCCGCCGGTCTGGAGCGCCTCGACCCACGGGGTCGCCCGCACCGGCGCCACCAGCGGCTGGACGGAGAGCGTGGCCGGATCGCTGGTGACCGTGCCGGAGGTGTTGGAGACGATCACCCGGTAGGTGCGCCCGTCGTGGTCGAGGGTGGCGGACGGCGTGGTGTAGCTCGCGTCGGTGGCCCCCGGGATGTCCACGCCGTCGAGCTGCCACTGGTAGGCGAGGCCGCTGCCGTGCGCCGCCACCGTGAAGGTGGCGGTCTCCCCCACCAGCACCGTCTGCGGGGCCGGCTGCACGTCGATGCCGGCGGGGGGCGGGAGGACGTGGAGCACCGCGTCGGCCCAGGAGTATCCGCCCGGGTTGGAGACGTAGACGGTGTAGTGGGTGCCGTCGTCGGCCGCCGTGGTCGGCGCCGTGGTGTAGCTGGCCTCGGTGGCGCCCGGGATGTCCTGCCCGTCGCGCTGCCACCGGTAGGAGAGCGCCACGCCCGTCCCGACCACCGTGAAGGTGGCCGTCTCACCCTCGGTCACGGTCTGGTCGGTGGGAAGCTCCGCGATGCCCGGCCCGGGCACCTGCACCGTGAGGAGGGCGGCCTGGCTGGTCACCGTACCGCCGCCGTTGCTCACCACCACCCGGAAGCTGGCCCCGCGGTCGTCGAGGGTGGTGGTCGGCAGCGTGAGCGCGGCGGCGGTGGCGCCGGGGATGGCGACCCCGCCGCGCTGCCATTGGTAGGCGAGGCCGGTCCCGGTGGCGGTCACCGAGAAGCTGGCGGGCTGGCCGAGGGTCACGAAGGCGGCCTCCGGCTGGCTGGTGATGACCGGGGCCGGCGGCGGGGGCGCGTCACCGCCGCCGCCGCAGGCGGCCAGCGAGAGGGCGGCCAGGGCCACGGCGAGCAGGGCGGTGAGGCGGCGGGAGGTGGTCATCGCGGGGCGCTCCGTGGATCCGGTGGGGTGACCGTTCCACGCTACGGCAGGCCCGGCGACCCCGATGGATCCACTTCCCGCTTCGGGGTGGAGCCACCTGCCGGATCAGCGCCCGGCCGGCGCCGCGCCCCGCGCCGCCTGCTGCGCCCGCGCCAGCGCCTCGGCGATCTCCGCGTCCCCCGGGGCGAACCAGGCCGCCTTCTCCAGCGCCGAGACCGCCTGCTGTGGCGCGCCGGCGGCGAGGAGCGCCCTCCCGAGGGCCAGCTGGTCGTCCGCGGCCAGCCGCATCCCCTCCCGCCGGATGCCCTCGGCCTCGCCGGCCCGGCCCAGCTCCGCCAGGGCGCGGGAGAGGCCGTTGTAGGCGCGCGGCTCGGACGGGCTGAGCCGGATGGCGGCGCGGAAGGCCTCCGCGGCGTCGGCGGCCTGGTGGCGCACCAGCAGGGCGAAGCCGAGGGAGGCCCGGGCGCGCGGGTTGTCCGGGGCCTTCGCGGCGGCGTCGGCCCAGAGGGCCACGGGGTCGCGCCAGAGCGCGTTCCGATCGAGGGTGGCCAGCCCGAGCGCCACCAGCGCGACCGCGAAGGCCGCCGCCGCGGCGCCCAGCCAGCGCCGCGACCGCCGGACCAGCCGGACGGTGGCGAGCCCGGCGGCGGTCACGACGGCGAGGAAGATCCCGGCCGACGGCAGGTAGACCCGGTGCTCCACCTTCACGTCGGCGAGGGGGAGGACGCTCGACTCCACGCCGTGGGCCGCGATCCAGAAGAGGAGGCCGAAGGCCACCAGGCGCCAGGCCGGATCGCGCCGATCGCCGGTGGCGAGGAGCCAGGCCGCGCCGCCGGCCTGGGCGGCCAGGAGCGCGAGGCCGAGGAGCACGCCCGGCTCGGCCGCCGAGCGCGCCAGCGCCGGCAGGTGGTCGAGGCTCTGGCCGATGGGGAGGAGGAGCATCCCCAGGTACTCGGCCAGCACCCGCGCCTGCGTCAGCGCGTACGCCAGTCGCCCCGGCACCGCCCGCAGGTGGGCCGCCTCCACCGCGGCGGTGGCGGCCTCGGCGCCCCCGCCGAGGGAGAGCGCCACGCCCACCGCGGTGGCCACCGCGTGCGGCAGGAGCCAGGCGGCGCGCCGGCTGGGCGATCCCTCGAAGCAGCACAGCTCCAGCAGCCCCACGGCGACCACCGCGGTGGCGGCGCTCTGCTTGGTGAAGAGCGCCAGGAGGAAGGCCAGCACCGAGGCGGCCAGCCAGCCGAGGCGCCGCGGGCGCGCCGTGGCCAGCCGCGCCTCCAGCCAGCAGGCCAGCGAGGCGAGGTAGAGGGCGCCGGCCAGCGAGGCCATCCGCTGCACCAGGTAGGTGACGGCCTGGGTCTGCAGCGGGTGGACGGTGAAGAGCGCGGCGGTGGCGAAGGCCACCAGGGGGGCCGTCGGGGCGAGGGCCGAGCCGGCCAGCCGCGGCGCGCGGAAGAGGCCGCGGACCAGGGCGTAGAGCAACGCCGCGGCGCCGAGGTGGACCAGGAGGTTGGTGGCGTGGAGCCCCGCCAGCGACCCGCCGTGGAGCGAGCCGTCGAGGGCGAAGGAGAGGTAGGCCACGGCGCGGGAGCCGCGCCAGCCCCCGGCGGCGAGCCACGCGGAGAGGTCCTTCACCGCCGGGTTGCGGGCCAGGTGCTCCACGTCGTCGAGGACCATGGGCACGTCGAGGGTGGTGGCGTAGGCGGCGATCCCCAGCACCGCCAGCAGCGCCAGGTGCAGCGGCGCCGAGGCGAGCGGCCACCCGCGCGCCGGCGCGGGCGCTGGCTCCGGGGTCGAAGGCCGCGTCGGCATTGGCGAATGGTGGCCCGGCCAGGCCCGATTCGCCAGCCGATTCCCGCGCTGCGGCAGCGCCTGGACCCGCGGCCCGGCCCACCCGGCACTGGCTCCCACCTCTCGCCGCACCTAGGGGACGCCGCAGGAGAGGAGCCCACCATGCGCCGTTCGCGCGCCGCCGTCGGCACCGCGGTCTTCTTCCTCCTCGCGCCCGGGGTGATGGGCGGGCTCGTCCCCTGGTGGCTGACGCGCTGGCGGAGCGAGGCGCCGGCGCCGTGGTGGGGCGCGGTGCGGCCGGTGGGCGTGCTCGCCGCGGCCGCCGGCCTGGTGGTGCTGGTCCGCGCCTTCGTCCGCTTCGTGGTGGAGGGCGGCGGCACCCCGGCCCCGGTGGCGCCCACCGAGCGGCTGGTGGTGGGCGGCGCCTACCGCCACGTGCGCAACCCCATGTACCTGGCGGTGCTGGCGATCATCGTCGGCCAGGCGCTGGCCCTCGGCCAGCTGATCCTCCTGGCCTGGGCCGCCTCCTTCTGGCTGGTCACCTCGGCCTTCGTGGTGGCCTACGAGGAGCCGGCGCTGCGTCGGCGGCACGGCGCGCCTTACGAGGCCTACCTCCGCCACGTCCCGAGGTGGTGGCCGCGACTCCGGCCCTGGGAGCCGCCGGCCGGCTGACCGCCCGGCGGCCCCGCCTCACCGCGGCGCCGCGGCCTCCGCCCCGCGGCGCCAGGCGGTCGGCGGCGCGCCGGTCCAGCGCTTGAACGCCCGGGCGAAGGCGCTCTGCTCGGAGAACCCGAGGAGCCAGCTCACCTCGGCCACCGAGACGTCGCCGGCGGCGAGGAAGGCGAGGGCCCGCTCGCGCCGGACCGCGTCCACCGCGGCGGCGAAGCTGGTCCCCTCCTCGCGGAGGCGCCGCTGCAGCGTCCGCGGCGAGGCGCCAAGCCGCCGCGCCACCCGCTCCAGCGCCGGCTCGCGCCCGGCCAGCTCGTCGGCGATGGCCTGGCGGGCGCGGGCGGCCAGGCCGGGCGGCGGCGCGGCCCGCTGCAGGAGCGTCCGGGCGTGGCCGTCGAGGGCCGAGAAGAGCGGCGGGTCGGCGGTGCGGGTGGGGCGCGCCCAGTCGGCCGCCGGCAGCGCCACCGCCGCCACCGGCGCGCCGAACGACGGCGCCACGCCCAGCACCCGCGCGTGCTCCGTCGCCGAGGCGGGGGCCGGGAAGGTGAAGCGCACCGCCAGGGCCGCGCCGGGCGCCACGTGGCGCACGCGGGACGCGAGGATGGCCAGGGTGTACTCCTCGGCCGGCGGCGGGAGCGGCCCGCTGAGGCCGCGGAAGGCCAGGGCCACCTCGGCCTCACCCCGCTCGACGGTGAGCGCCGCCCGCGGATCGACCAGCGGGAAGTAGGCGGCCACCCGGGCGAAGCCCTCGCCCACGGTGGCGCCGCTGGCGCCCAGGTAGTCGAGCACCCTGAAGGCGCCGAAGGGGGTCTGCTCGGCGGCGTGGAGCGCCAGGGCCGGGTCGCCGGAGGCGGTGAAGGCCTCCCGCCAGACGGCGTCGGCCTCGGCGGCGGCGAGGCGCGCGTCGGGGTCGGCGAGGCGCGCGGGGTCCACGCCGGCGCGGGCCAGCAGCGCCGCGGTGTCGAGACCGAGCCGGGCGCAGGCCTCCACCAGCGCGCGGGTGGCCACCGGCAGGACGCTGACGCCGGAGGGCCCGGGCGGGGAGGGCGGGGTGGCGCGCACGGTCCAACGTTTGGCGCCCCGGGTCGCGCCTGTAAAGGCCCCGCGCGCGTAGCTTCCGCACCGTCCAGCGCGGCCTCCGCCGCGGGAAGGAGCCACACATGACCGCCTCGATCCCCGTCGCCGACACCTCCCTCGCCGCCCGCCTCCCCACCTGGGCGCTCCTCCTCGCCGGCGTGCTCCTCGCCGCCCTCGCCGGCAACCGCGGCGGCGCCCCGCTCCTCGCCTGGGTGGCGCCGGTGGCGCTGGCCCTGGCCGCCGTCCGGCTGCAGGGCTGGCGCGGCCGGCTCCTCCTCCTCGCCGCCTGCGTGGCCGGCCTCTCCCTCCAGTCGCTCAAGATGGTCACGCCGCCGGTCTCGCCGGCCTTCGCCCTCCTCTTCGGCGTTCCGCTCGGCGCGCTGGCCTGGCTGGTGGTGGTCCTCTGGGACGCGCTGCGCCGACGCGCCGGCCTGGCCTGGTCCATCCCCGGCCTCGCCGCACTCTCGGCCCTGGCCGACGTGGCCGGGCTGGCCCTCTCGCCGGCCGGCCACTGGGCCACCTCGGCCGCCAGCCACGCCGAGGACCTGGCGCTCCTCCAGCTCGCCTCCCTGGGCGGGCTGGGGCTGGTGGGGCTGGTGCTCGGCCTCGGCGCGGGCGCCCTGGCGGCGCTGCTGGCCGCGCCGGCCGGAGCGCGCCCGGTGAGGACCGCCCTGGCCGCGGCCACCGTCGTCGCGGCGGCGCACCTCTGGGGCGGGCTGCGTCTCCAGGCCGGCACCGAGGGGGCGACGCGGCGCGTGGCCGGCGTCACCGTGGACTTCCCCGCCGACCTCACCTCCATGGAGAACCTCCGCGGCGCCGACGACCTGCTCTTCGAGCGCACCGAGGCGGCGGCCCGCCGCGGCGCGGAGCTGGTGATCTGGAACGAGGTGGCCACGCTGGTGGACGCCGGCGCGGAGGAGGCGGCGCTGGTGGCCCGCGGCGCGGCCGCGGCGCGGCGGCTCGGCATCGACCTGGTCCTCGGCTACGGCGCGGTCCTCTCCCGCGCCCCCTTCCGCATCGACAACGTGGCGGTCTGGCTCGACCCGTCGGGCGCGGTGCTGCAGCGCTACCAGAAGCACGCCTTGCCGCCGGGCGAGCCGTCGGTCCGCGGGGAGGGGCCGCTCACCACCCTCGACCGCCCCTGGGGGCACGCCGCGGTGGCCCTCTGCTACGACTACGACTTCCCAGGGCTGGCGCGGCAGCACGCCCGGGGCGGCGCGGGGCTGGTGGCGCTCCCCTCCTCCGACTGGGCCGGCATCGACCCGCAGCACACGTTCATGGCCCGCGCCCGGGCCATCGAGGGCGGGTTCTCGCTGGTCCGCGCCGCCCGCGCCTCCACCTCCATGGCCTTCGACGCCTACGGCCGGGTGCGCGCCAGCCTGCCGGCGCGGGAGGCCAACGACCGGATCCTGCTGGCCACCGTGCCGGTCGAGCGCGTGCCGACCCTCTACGCCGCCACCGGGGACGCGCCGGTGGTGCTCCTCGCCCTGGGGTTGCTCGGCAGGGCCCTCCTGGCCGGACGGGTGCGGCGCCGCGTCGCCGCGTCCCACCGGCCGGCGGTGAACGGGGTGCTCCCCGCCCCGGAGCGCGCGGCCGGCCTGTGACCGTCGGTCACACCCGGTGTGGGCCCCCACGATCGCCCGACCGATCCCGCGGCCGTCGCGGACCTAGGATCGGGGTCGCGCGCCACGGGGGCGTGGCGCCTTCCACGGGGGGAACACCATGACTCGTCGTCCCGGCGCCGCCGCGCGCCTCCGCCGCCCGCTCGCCTCGCAGCTCGCCGCCGTCGCCGCCGCGCTCCTCGCCGCCGGCTGCGGCGGCGGGGGCGACGCGCCACCTCCGGCCGACAGCACCGCCCCGGTCGTCGCCGACTGGCTGCCCGCCAGCGCCGCGACCGGCGTCCTCACCACCGAGGCGGTGCGCGTCCTCTTCTCCGAGGCCATGGACACCGGCTCGGTGGAGGCGGCCTTCACGCTCACCGGCCCGGCGGGCGCGGTGGCCGGCGCCTTCACCTGGGACCAGCTCCACCGCAGCTTCCGCTTCGACCCGGCGGCCCCGCTCACGCCGGGCTCGGCCTTCACGGCGGCGGTCGGCACCGGCGCCAGGGACCTGGCCGGCAACGCCCTGGCCGCCGCCTTCAGCTGCACCTTCAGCACCGTCGGCGTGCCGGAGATCTGGGACACCTACCCGAACCAGGCCGACGAGGGCGTCGACACCCGCGTCGAGGTCCGCGTCTCCTTCGTCGATCCCATGGACCGCGACTCGGTCGAGGCGGCCTTCAGCCTCGCCCCGCGCGGCGGCGCGCCGGTGGCCGGCACCTTCCGGGTCACCGAGAGCGAGGGCTGGAACCTCTACTTCAAGCCGGACGCCTCGCTCCCGGCCCACACCACCTACGACGTGGTCATCACCACCGCCGCCATGGACGCCGTCGGCACCCACCTCTCCACCGCCTGGCAGCTCAGCTTCACCACCGGCGCGCCGGTGCAGCGCACGCTGGACCTGTTCAACAGCCCCAACACCTACTGGCTCAACACCTACGGCCGCGTGGTGGACGACCTCGGCCGGCTCGACTGCGGCGGCGACAAGACCCGCTGCTCGGCCAGCTACGACGAGGGCACGGTGGTCCACCTCACCGCCCTCCCGGGCCCGATGGCGGTCTTCACCGGCTGGAACGGCGGGGGCGACTGCGTCGGCCAGGGCGCCACGGCCACCGTGACCATGGACCTGGCGAAGAGCTGCGCGGCCAACTTCGAGATCCCCCTCGGCACCACCGCGCTGCTCTCCGTGACCAAGGGTCCCTGGGTGGCGCGGGTCTACGAGAGCGTCGGCTTCGGCCAGACCCCGCGCCTCGACTGCGGCGACGCGGAGGGCCAGGTCATCTGCTCCTACGCCTTCACCGCGGCCATCGCCGTCTCGCTCCGGGCCGAGCTCGACCCGTTGGCGCCGGCCGGCACCATCGTCTGGACCTGCTCGCCCAACGACCTCACCGACCCGCCCACCAGCCCGCCCATCACCGGGACCGGGGTGATCTCGCCGCCCATCTGGCTCAACCAGCAGAAGTCCTGCAACGCCAGCCTGCAGATCAGCCCGCCGTAACGCCGCCCCGGTGGTGGGCGGCCTCCATGTCCACCCCCGATGGTAGAGATCCCGCTGCGCCGCCCCACTCCGGCGGCGCACGCGGGGGTCGGGATGGACGGGATGACGGTGGCGCTGGCGGGCCTCTGCGGGCTCGCGCTGGGCGTGGTGGCCGGCTGGCTGGTGCGGCGAGGGGCGCAGGCGCCGGTGCTGGCCCGGGCGGAGGCGGCCGCGGCGTCGGCCGCCGCGGCGCTGGCCGAGGCGCAGGCCCGGGTGGTGGCGCTCAGCGCCGACGCGGCCCGCGCCCGCGCCGAGGCCGCCCAGGTGGCCGAGGTGAAGGGCGCGCTCCAGGCGCTCCAGGCCCGGCAGGAGGCGCTGCAGCGGGAGCAGGCCGCCCTGGTCGCGGCGCGGGCCGCGCTCGAGGCCGAGCTCACGGCGGAGCGGCGCGCCGCCGTGGAGCGCCGCGCCGAGGCCGAGGCGTCGCGGGAGCAGGTGCGCGCCGAGGTGGAGAAGCTGGCCGGCCGGCTCCTCGAGGCGCAGGGGAAGGCCCTGGTGGAGCGGAGCCGCGAGGGGCTGGCGGCGCTGCTCGGCCCGGTGGCGCAGAAGCTCAAGGACTTCGAGCAGAAGGTGGAGACCACCCACCTCGCCGACGCGACGGAGCGGGCGGCGCTGAAGGAGCACCTGCGCGCCCTGCAGGAGGCCCAGGCCCGGCTCCACCAGGACGCCGAGGCCCTCTCGCGGGCGCTCTTGCGCGACCAGAAGCAGCAGGGCGACTGGGGCGAGATCGTGCTGGAGCGGGTGCTGGAGGGGGCCGGCCTGGTGAAGGGGCGGGAGTTCGACCTCCAGGTCTCCCACGCCGACGAGGAGGGCGGGCAGAAGCGGCCCGACGCGCTGGTCTACCTGCCGGAGGACCGGGCGGTGGTGGTGGACGCCAAGTGCTCGCTCACCGCCTTCGTGGCGGCGGGGCGCGCCGCGGACGACGCGGCCCGCGAGGCGGCCCTCGACGCCCACCTGCTCTCGCTGCGCCAGCACGCCCGGGGGCTCGCGGGGAAGAAGTACACCGAGGTGCTGAAGCAGCGCTCCCTCGACTTCGTCATGCTCTTCGTGCCGAGCGAGGCGGCCTTCTTCGCCGCCCTCTCCCGCGACCCCGGCCTCTACGAGGAGGCCTTCCGCCAGGGCGTGGTGCTCACCAGCCCGACCACGCTCATGGCGGCCCTGCGGCTCATCGCCCAGCTCTGGCGCACCGAGCGGCAGGACCAGAACGCGCGCCAGATCGCCGAGGAGGCGGGGCGGCTCCTCGACAAGCTCACGGGCTTCGTGGCCGACCTCGACGGCGTGGGCGATCGCCTCCGCCAGGCCCAGGACGCCTACGACGCCGCGCGCGCCAAGCTCGCCACCGGGAAGGGCAACCTGCTCCGCCGCGCGGCGCGGGTGATGGAGCTGGGGGCGCCGGTGAAGGGCGAGAAGGTCCGGGCGCTGCTGGCGCCGCACGCCGGCGAGGCGGGGGAGGGAGAGGACGCGGACGGGGAGGGCGGCCCGGCCGCCGGGGCCTGAGCGGCGCCGCCCCCGCCCGGCGCGTCGAGGGCCGTCACGGCGCCCCGGGCCCTGCGATGATCCCGGCGGTCAACATCGCGTAGCGCCCGTCCCGCTCCAGCGTGGGGGACGCGAGGGCCAGCGCGAGGTCGGGCAGGGCGGGATCGAGCGCGTGGAGGTCCAGGCGCGGCAGCGGCACCGGCCGGACCGCGCGGGCCAGCAGCTCGGGCAGCAGGCTCCGCAGCGCCCCCTGCAGCACGCCGGCGGCCGCCTCGCGCGCCTCCGGCCCCGGCCCCCAGTTCAGGTCGTCCACCTCCACGTAGGCCTCCACGGCGTCGCCGAAGGCGAGGTCGAGGCCGGCGGGGCCGATGGCCAGGTGATCGACCGGCAGGATGGCGGAGAAGGTGCCGCGCGCCTCGAGCTGGCCGCCGGGCCCGGCGACGCCGAGGGTGAAGGCCACCTCGCCCCAGCCCAGGTCCACGCCCGGCGCGCCGCCGGCCCGCGGCATGACCACCGGCGGGAGGCCGGCGAAGAGCGCGATCCGCGTGCCCGTGAGGGCGGGACCGAGGGCCGGCGAGAACTCGCGATCGAAGGCGCCGGCCAGCCAGGCGGCCTGGAGCACCTGGTTGAGCAGGTCGTCCTGGACGGCCAGCGCGATACGGGCATCCGGCGCGGCGGCGAGGCGCGCCGCGAGGTCGGGCGGTGTCCCGGCGAGGCGCATGGCGCCCGGCGCGCCGGCGGCGAGGTGCTCGGGGCGCGGGGACTCGGGCCGCACCTGGATCCCGAGCGAGAGCCGGCCCCCGGCGGCGTCGAAGGCCAGGCCGTCGAGGGCCGCGTCCACGAGGAGCACGGCCCCGCCCAGCTCCGGCGGCAGCGCCACGGTGCGCGTCCCGCCGAGGCGGGCCAGGACGGCCGCGGCCCGCCCGGCCACCAGCCCCTGCACCGCGCCGGTGATGGCCCGCTGCACCGCGCCGCGCACCGCGGCGGTGAGCGCGTCGCCGAGGGCGCTCCCGAGGCCGGTCCAGCTCGCCAGGGCGCCGACGTCCACGCCGAGCGAGAGCCCCTCCAGCGTGGCGGCGAAGGCCGGGAAGCTCACGGCCGGGGCCCCCGCGGCGTCGAGGCCGAGCGCCGCCTGCCCCTCCAGCACCAGCGCGGTGGCGCCGGCGTCGCCGCCCAGGGTGAGCTGGGCCGCGCCCAGGCAGCCGCCGTCGAGGACCCCGGTCACCGAGAGCGGCAGGCGCGGCGCGGCCACGGTGATGCGGAGCGCCAGGCCGCCGTCCACCGGCTGCAGCCGGTCCACGGTGATGGCGCCGTGGGTGAGGGGACCGGTCTTGCGCGCCTCGAAGCCGGTGCGGCGGTTGGTCTGCGAGAAGAGGCCGCAGGCGTAGCGGTGGGTGTCGATGAGGCCGTCGCCGTCGGCGTCGGGCGAGGCCACGCGCGCCGGGCCGAGCGCGGCGTCGAGGTCGAGCGCCGCCAGCAGCCGCCCGGCCAGCGTGGCGGCGTCGTCCGGCGTGGCGCGGTCGCCGTCGTCGAGGAGCGCGGGCCCGACCTGGAGCAGGACCGCGCCGGCGGCCCGCGCGTCCGGCGCGCCCCGCCCGGCGGAGAACCAGGCCGGCGCGAGCAGGAAGCCCTGCGCCAGCGTGCCGAGCTGCCAGGCGTCGCTCAGCGCCTCGGCGTGGACCAGGTTGAGGCCGAGCCGCGCCGGCTGCGCCACCTCGAAGGGGACGCAGCCGCCGGGCGGGCCGGCGGCGGGGACGGCCTGGCCGCCCACCGAGAGCGCGCGGATGGCGTGGAGGGCGTCGCAGGCGGCGCCCCGCACCGTCACGGGATCGCCGGCGCTGCCGGTGAGCAGCGCGGCGCGGGCGGGGGTCGAGGCGGTGACGACCGGGCCGAGGTCGGTGCGGCTCGTCGCCAGCGGCGCGGCACCACGAGGCCCGGCGGCGGGAAGTGGTCCGCCGCAGCCGGCGGGGCCGAGGAGGGCGAGGACGGGGAGGATCAGCGCGAGGTGGAGCGGGGTGGCGGAGCGGGTGCGCATGGCGCCTCCTCAGGGGGCCGGCGGCGGCGACTGCGTGGCCCAGGCCGGATCGTCGCCCACCTGCTGCGCCAGCCAGGTGACGAGGGGCACGCCCTGCGTGAAGGCGCCGGGCCGGTCGAGCATGGGGTGGGTGGCGCCGTCGACCAGGAAGGCGCGGGCGCCGGGCGCCGGCGCGATCACCTCCGCGACCAGCCGGCGCAGCTCCTGCTCGAAGCGCGCGCCGCCGAGGACGAAGTAGCCGGAGATCACCTGGTCGCGCAGCGAGGAGAGGAGGGCCAGCCGGTCGCCGGGGTAGCGGGCCAGGAGCGCCGCCAGGCCGGCCGAGAGGTCGGCCCGGCAGGCGTCGCCGCAGAGCGGGTCGAGCGCCACGTCGAGCCGCCAGCGCCCGTACCAGGCGAGGAGGAGGCCCGGCGGGATGGCGCCGGCCCGCAGCGTCGGGCCCGAGTCGTCCACCAGGTAGGCCTGCGCGGCGGGCCAGGCGGCGCGGAAGGCCGGGTAGTTCACCACCGCGCCGAAGCCGCCCGCCGAGGCGCCGGCCACCACCAGCTTGCGCGGCGCGGGCCAGGTGGCGGAGAGGCGCGAGAGGTAGGCCAGCAGGTTGAGGTGGCCCACGTGGTGGACCGTGCGCGTGTCGCCCGGGCCGGCGTAGTCCACCACCGCGGCGCCGCCGTGGATGTCGCCGGTGCAGTAGGGGACGAAGACCAGCGTGGCGTCCTGGAAGGGCGAGCCGGGGAGGTCGCGATCGAGGATCGAGCCGGGCAGCTCGGCCGCCTCCATGGCGCGGAAGCGCGCCTCCTGGAACGGGCCGTGGCTCGAGGTGTTGAGCACGGCGCAGGTGAGGTAGTCCCAGCAGGCGCCGCCGCCGTCGAGGACCACCACCAGGTCCGGGCCGGTGCCGGGGTTCACGCCGACGCCGGTGGGCGACCCGTCGTCGCAGGCCGACTCGGGGAAGGGGATCCAGTTCCACGCGCCGGGCGCCAGCCCGGTGAGGGGTGCGCCCGCGGCCACCGGCCCGGGGCCGGCCGCGCGGGTCGACGGCCCGGAGGGCCCGCAGGCCAGGAGCGAGGCGAGGGCGAGGCTGGAGACGAGGGCGAGGCCTCGGGGGCAAGGGGCGTGCGACACGGCGACCTCCGTCGGCTTCCCCTCCCGGGGGATCTAGGTCGCCCGCGGCGGGGACGCCAGCCCCGCCGCGGGCCAGGCGGCGACCCCCGGTCACCTCGACCAGTGGACCACCATGACGGCCACGCCGGCCACCAGCGCGACCAGCAGCAGCGCGTCCTCGCAGGCGCGGGCGAGCGGCAGGGACTTCCAGCGGCGGGCCGCCTCGCGCAGCGCGGGGACGGCGGGGATGCGGACGGGCATGCGTCACCTCTCCTCCAGGGACGTCGGGGTGAGCCGGATGGCCGCGGTGCGGACCAGGCCCAGGATCAGGAGCAGGACGGCCAGCGCGCCCACCTCGGCCGGCTCGAGGGCGTGGCGGAACAGGCCGATCATCACCTCGCGGAGCACGAAGACCGTCGAGGCGTCCACGATGAACGAGAGCTTGAGGTGCTGCAGCTCGCCGTACTCGATGACGCTCCGCAGGAGCTCCAGCACCACGAACATCGAGAGCACGTCGCCCACCACCACGTCGAACCCGGCGGCGATGCTCTCGCTGCTCCAGACGTCCCGCAGGTGCAGGAAGACCTTGGCGAGGCCCATCATCAAGGCCAGCACCACCAGCAGCGTGAGCAGGCGCGCCACCAGGTCGGCGACCCGCCGGAAGGCGCGGGCCGCGAAGTCGGCGGGCAGGGCGGTCGGCCGGTCCGGCCGCGGGGTGTGGACGTCGGTGACGGGCATCGCCTCCTCCGAGGGAGGCGGGGTGATACCGGCGGGCCGGGGAGGCGCCAAGCCGGTGATCACCCCACTCCACACCCGATGCGGGGCGGCCCCCGCGGGAGGCGCTACGCACCCCGGAGCAGCGCCTCCACCTCCGCCCGCGTCGGCGCGTAGGCCCCGTGGTGGCCGCAGACCACCGCGGCGGTGGCGGCGGCGAAGGCGACGTGGCGGGCCAGCGGCGCGCCGGGCTCGGCGAGGAGGCTGGCCATCCAGCCGGCCATGCTGGCGTCGCCGGCGCCGACGGTGTCGGCCACCGTCACCTTGAAGGCCGGCTGGGCCACCTCCTTCCCACCGGCGTGGAGCCGCATCCCCTTGGCCCCGTCGGTCACCAGGATGGCGGCCCGCGGCGCCAGCGCGCGCAGCTGGCCGAGGGCGCGCTCGCCGGCGCCGGGGAAGAGGCAGCCCAGGTCCTCCACCGAGACCTTGACGTAGTCGGCCACGCGGCAGAGCCGCTCCAGCGTGTCCGGGTAGCCCGGGTCCTCCATCAGGTTGCGCCAGTTGGGGTCGAAGCAGATCCGCTTCCCGGCGGCGTGGACCCGCTCGGCCAGGGCCACCAGCCGCGCCGCGTGGGGCTGGCGCACCAGGCTGATGCAGCCGAAGTGGACCAGCGCCGCCTCGTCGAGCCAGCCCGCCGGCAGCGCCTCGACGTCGAAGTTCACGTCGGCCGCGTCGTCGCCGATGAAGTAGTACTGCGGCGGATCCTTGGAGACCACCATGGCGAGGAGCGGCGGCTTGGCGACGCGCTGGGTGAAGCGCATGTCGAGCCCCGCCTCGGCGGCGAGCCGCCAGAGGTCGTCGCCGAAGCCGTCCTGGCTCACCGCGCCGGCGTAGCCGGTGGGCACGCCCAGGCTGGCGGCGGCCCGCGCCACGTTCCAGCAGGCGCCGCCGGGCACCGAGCGCCACAGGTCGGCCCCCTCGCGGATGAAGTCGGTGAGGGCCTCACCGAAGACGACGAAGCGGGTGGGGCTGGTCATGGGCGGGTCCAGGGCGCGAGGCGCGCGTAGAGGTCGCGGAAGCGGGCGTAGCCCTCGTCGTGGGCGGGGCCCGAGGGGGCGGCGGCGGGCGCGACGGCCGGCGCCAGGTCGGGGAGGTCCTCGGCCGTGAGGGCGCCGCAGGCCAGGCCGGCCAGCAGCGCGGCGCCGCGGCCGGAGGCCTGCGGGCAGGCGACCGCGTCGAGGGGGCGGCCCAGCACGTCGGCGAGGAGCTGCCGCCAGCCGGGGTGGACGGTGCCGCCGCCGGCCAGGCGCAGCCGCGGGATGGGCGTGCCGTCGGCGGTGAGGGCGTCGAGGCCGGCGCGGATCCCGTGGGCCACGCCGGTGAGCGCGGCGCGCATCAGCGTGCCGGGGTGGTCGCCGGCCCCGAGGCCGGCCCAGGCGCCGCGGACGTGCGGGTCCATCCAGGGGGTCCGCTCGCCGGTGAGGTAGGGCAGGAAGGTGGCCCGGCTCTCCGCCGCGCCGGGGGCGAAGGCGCGGGTGAAGGCCTCGTCCCAGGAGAGGCCGAGGACGCCGCGGGCCCAGTCCAGGGCCAGGCCGCCGTTGATCATGGCGGCCATGCGGCACCAGCCGGGGAGCCCCGCGGGCAGCGCGCTCCGGTAGGCGTTGAGGTGGGGCGAGAAGCCGGGCCAGGCGCCGCGCGCCACGATCACCTGGGCCGAGGAGCCGATGGAGAGCTGGGCGTCGCCTTCCCGGAGCAGCCCCGCCCCGAGCGCCGCGGCCAGCGTGTCGCCGGCGCCGGTGGCCACCGGCACGCCCTCGGGCAGGCCGAGCTGCGCGGCGGAGCGGGGGGTGAGCCGGCCGGCCGCCTCGCCGGAGGGGCGCACCGGCGGGAAGAGGGCGGGGTCGAGGCCGAGGGCGCCGAGGAGCGCGGCCGACCAGCCGCCGTCGGCGCCGGCCAGCACGGTGCCGGAGGCGTCGGAGGGGTCGGTGGCCGCCTCGCCGGTGAGCCGCAGCCGCACCCAGTCCTTGGCGAGGAGCACCCAGCGCGCCCGCGCGAGCGAGGCCGGCTCGTTCGCCGCCAGCCACTGCAGCGTCGGGCCGGTCATGCCGGCGCTGGGGAGGTTGCCGGTGATGGCGCCCGCCTCGGCCGGATACCGGCCGAGGTCCGCAGCCGTCCGGCCGTCGAGCCAGAGGATGGCGGGGCGCACGGCGTGGCCGCGCTCGTCGGCCAGCACCGCGCCGTGCATGTGGCCGGAGAGGCCGATGGCCTGCACCACCGCCCGCTCGTGCTCGGGGAGGTGGCGCACCGCGGCCACCACGGCCTCCCACCAGCGCTCGGGACCGGCCTCGGCCTGGCCGGGGTGCGGCCGGGCCACCTCGCAGGGCGCGCTGGCCTCGCCCACCACCCGGCCGCCGCCGTCCACCAGGACGGCCTTCACCGCGCTGGTGCCGAGGTCGAGGCCGAGCAGCGTCACGGCGGCCCGCCCTCCGGCTTGAGGAAGAGCTCGTGGACCGGGGCGAAGTGGGCGTAGAGCGGCAGGATGGCGCCGCCGATGGCCCGGGCGTCGGAGCCGACGGTGCCGACCACCAGGCGCGGCCGGCTGATGCCCTCCCAGCTCACCTTGTCCAGCGTGGCGTCGGTGCGGGCGGTCAGCTCGTCGATGACCTTGCGGTGCATCGAGCCGTCGAAGACCACCGCCTCCAGGTCGAGGAGCGCGGCGGCGGCGGTGACGGTGTGGGCCAGCGCCGGGCCGGTGTCGTCGAGCCAGCGGGTGGTGAGGGGCCAGAGCTCCGGCGAGAGGGCCCGCTCGTCGTGGGCCGCGGTGGCGGGCCAGCCCTTCGAGACGAAGAGCTGCTCCAGCACCAGGCCGGAGGCGCGGTGGAGGAGCTGCTGGGGCGTGCCCGAGGGATCCGGCAGGCCCGGCAGCGAGCCGACGGCGCCGGCGTTGCCGCGCGGCCCCTGGTGCAGCCGGCCGTCGATGACCACGCCGCCGCCGATGAAGGTGCCGATGAAGAGGTAGAGGAAGTGGCGCAGGGTGCGCCCGGTGCCCATCACCAGCTCGGCGGCGCAGGCGGCGGTGGTGTCCTTGGCGAACTCCACCGGCAGCTTGGTCATGGCCTGGATGCGCTCGCGGATGTCGAGGTCCTGCCAGGCCGCCATGGCGCCGGCCGGCGCGCCCAGGAAGTCGCGCCAGCCGCCCATCCAGAGGGGCGCCGAGACGCCCACCCCCACCACCCGCCGCGCCAGCTTGCCGAGCTGCTGCTGCACCGCGGCCAGCCGGGCCTGGATGGCGGGGAAGATCTGGTCGGCGTCGGGGTAGGGGTAGTCGAGGGTCTCGCGGAGGCGCACGCGGCCGGCGAAGTCCATCACCAGCACGTCCAGGCTGCGGCGCCCGATGCGGATGCCCAGCGAGAAGACGCCGTCGGGGTTGAGGGCGATGGGCACCGAGGGCTGGCCGATGCGGCCGCGCACCCGGGCCTGCTTCATCACCAGGCCCGACTCGAGCAGGCCGTCGATGATCACCGAGGCGGTCTGGGTGGAGAGGCGGGTGAGGCGCGCCACGTCGGCCTTGGGCAGGGCGCCGTGGAGCCGGATGGCCTGCAGGACCACGCGCTCGTTGAACTGCCGCATCCCGGCCTGGTTGGAGCCGACCGGGCGGCGGAGGACGGCGGAGGTGCCGGCGGGAGGGGTCTTCATCGCGTGCCTTGCGGGGGTCATCGGGGGGTGGCCGGCACCGAACCGCTTAAATCAGGTGATGTTATTTGCGCCCGGAGGCGGCCCCCTGTCAACCGCCCTCCCCGGGACGGGCCCCCTGCGCGGGAACGCGCTGCGGCGCAGCGAAAACCCATCGGGGTGCCCCGATTGGAGGTCAGGCCTCTTCGGGGGCCATTGCGCTCCGGCACCGGGGTTGTGTAGTCTAAACACATCCGAGTTATTTAGTCGTCCGCTCGTCAGCCAAGCCCGTCGCAGCCCGTCGCAGCACGCCCCACCGCACGAAGGAGAACCCATGTTCCGAAAGCTCGCCCTGTCGCTCGCCGCCCTCGCCCTGGTCGCCGCCGGCCAGGCCTCCGCCGCGGAGCCGGTCGTCGGCCTCATCACCAAGACCGAGACCAACCCGTTCTTCGTGAAGATGAAGGAGGGCGCCCAGGCGGAGTCGAAGAAGCTCGGCGCCAAGCTGCTGACCGGCGCCGGCGCCAAGGACGGCGACAACGAGGGCCAGGTCACGGCGATGGAGAACATGATCAACGCCGGCGCCAAGGGCATCCTCATCACGCCCTCCGACACCAAGGCCATCGTCCCGGCCATCAAGAAGGCCCGCGCCCAGGGCGTGCTGGTGATCGCCCTCGACACCGCCACCGAGCCGCAGGACGCCGTGGACGCCCTCTTCGCCACCAACAACTTCAACGCCGGCCTGCTCATCGGCCAGTGGGCCAAGGGCCACATGGCCGGCAAGAAGCCCATCATCGCCACCCTCGACCTGCAGCCGGGCATCACCGTGGGCGCCCAGCGCCACAACGGCTTCCTCCAGGGCTACGGGCTGGCCAAGGCCGACCCGAACTCCTCGGCGCTGGTGACCTCGAAGGAGGTCGTCTGCTCGCAGGACACCCACGGTGACCAGGCCGAGGGCCAGGCCGCCATGGAGAACTGCCTCTCCAAGAACCCGGACATCAACCTCGTCTACACCATCAACGAGCCGGCGGCCTTCGGCGCGTACACGGCCATCAAGGCGGCCGGCAAGGAGAAGCAGATCACCATCGTCTCCGTCGACGGCGGCTGCCGCGGCGTGCAGGGCGTGGTGGACGGCAAGATCGCCGCCACCTCCCAGCAGTACCCGCTCAAGATGGCGACCATGGGCGTCGAGGCGGTGGTGAAGTACGCCGGCGGCGGGGCCAAGGCCACCGGCTACACCGACACCGGCGTGACCCTCATCACCGACAAGCCGGCGGCCGGCGTCGACTCGAAGGACTCCAAGTTCGGCGTGGCGAACTGCTGGGGCACGAAGTAGGTCGAGCCACCAGAGGGTGGCGGCGGGCCTCCCCGCCGCCGCCCACCCGTCTCGAGACACCCCTCCCGGGAGGAGCCCATGACCGCCGCCGCCGCCGCCCCCACGACCGCCCCGCGCCGCTCCGGGATCGCCGACCTCCTGCGGGGGATGCCGATCCTCGGCCCGGTCCTGGCGCTCCTCCTCGCCTGCATCTTCTTCGCGACGCAGACCGACCGCTTCCTCACCGGCTCCAACTTCTCCCTCATCCTGCAGCAGGTGATGGTGGTGGGCGCCCTGGCCATCGGCCAGACGCTGGTGATCCTCACCGGCGGCATCGACCTCTCCAACGGCATGATCATGGCGCTGTCGTCGGTGCTCACCACCGGCCTCATCGCCAACTCCGGCTGGTCGCCGGCCGCGGCGGTGCTGGCGGGCCTGGCGGTCTGCGTGGCCTTCGGCTTCCTCAACGGCTGGCTCACCACCGCCATCGGCCTGCCGCCCTTCATCGTCACCCTCGGCACCTTCAACATCGCCTACGCGCTGGTGCGCATCTACACCACGGCCACCATCACCGACGTCCCGGCGCCGCTCCTCTACTTCGGCAACACCTTCTCCATCGGCACGACCCAGGTGACCTACGGCTCGGTGCTGATGCTGATCCTCTTCGGCATCGGCTGGTTCGTCCTCGGCTCGACCCGCGCCGGCCGCTCGGTCTACGCGGTGGGCGACAACCCCGAGGCGGCCCGCCTGGCCGGCATCAAGACCAAGTGGGTGCTCAACTCGGTCTACACCGTGGCCGCCGTCTCCTACGGCATCGCCGGCCTCCTGCTGGTGGCCCGCACCGGCGTGGGCGACCCGCAGGCCGGGCAGAGCGGCAACCTCGACTCCATCACCGCGGTGGTGCTGGGCGGCACCTCGCTGCTCGGCGGCCGCGGCCAGATCATGGGCACGCTGGTGGGCGCCCTCATCGTGGGCGTCTTCCGCAACGGCCTGCAGCTCATGGGCGTCGGCTCCACCTACCAGGTGCTCATCACCGGCGTGCTGGTGATCCTGGCCGTCTCGGTGGACTACCTCTCGCACCGGGCCAAGTAGCCGGGCGCACCGGAGGCCGCCATGAGCGAGACCACCACCACCGCCGCCCCGCCCGCCGCCCCCGGGAAGGTCCTCCTGGAGATGAAGGGGATCGGCAAGTCCTTCCCCGGCGTGAAGGCCCTGCAGGGCGTCAGCCTCACCGTCCGCGCCGGGCAGGTCCACGCCCTCCTCGGCGAGAACGGGGCCGGCAAGTCGACCCTCATCAAGATCCTCTCCGGCGCCTACACCCGCGACGAGGGGGAGATCCTCTTCGACGGCCAGGTGGCCGACATCCGCAAGCCGGAGGACGCCCAGGCGCTGGGCATCTCGACCATCTACCAGGAGTTCAACCTGGCGAAGGACCTGACGGTGGCCGAGAACATCTTCCTCGGCCAGCTGCCGCGGAAGGGGCTGCGGGTCGACTGGGACGCCGCCCGCGCCGGCGCCCGCGCCCTCCTCGACCGGCTCGGCTCCAGCATCGGCGCCGACACCATCGTGGCCGGCCTCACGGTGGCCGAGCAGCAGCTCGTCGAGATCGCCAAGGCGCTCAACCGCAAGACCCGCATCCTCATCATGGACGAGCCCTCGGCGGTGCTCTCCGAGGCGGACCTGGAGCACCTCTTCAAGGTGGTCCGGGCGCTCCAGGCCGAGGGCATCGGCATCATCTACATCTCCCACCGCATGCGGGAGATCTTCGAGCTGGCCGACGAGGTGACCATCCTCAAGGACGGGCGCTACGTCACCACCCGGCCGGTGGCCGGCACCTCCATGGACGAGCTGGTCAAGCTGATGATCGGCCGGGACCTCAAGGACGCCTACCCGAAGCGCACGCCGAAGCTGGGCGAGGTGCTGCTGGAGGTGAAGAACCTCCGGCGCGCCAAGCTGGTCCACGACGTGAGCTTCCAGGTGCGCGCGGGGGAGATCGTCGGCTTCGCCGGCATCACCGGCTCGGGGCGCACCGAGGTGATGCGCGCCATCTTCGGCGCCGACCCGCACAGCGCCGAGATGACCATGGCCGGCAAGCCCTACCGGCCCGGCTCGCCCACCGACGCCATCCGGGCCGGCATCGCCCTGGTCAACGAGGACCGCAAGGCCCACGGCCTCTTCCTCAAGCTCGACGTCACCTTCAACACCACCATCACGGCGCTGAAGAGCTACTGCAAGAGCGGCGTCATCCAGAGGAAGCGCGAGGGGGCCCAGGTCCAGAAGATGATCGAGGACCTGCGCATCAAGACGCCCGACGCGAAGTTCCTGGTCCTCAACATGAGCGGCGGCAACCAGCAGAAAGTCATCCTGGCCCGCTGGCTCAGCATCGACACCAGGATCCTGATCATGGACGAGCCGACCCGCGGCATCGACGTCGGCTCCAAGTCCGAGATCTACGCCATCATGAACGAGCTCACCTCGCGCGGCGTGGGCATCATCATGATCTCCTCGGAGTTGCCCGAGGTGCTGGGCATGAGCGACCGGATCATGGTGATGCGCGAGGGCACCATCGTGGGCGAGCTCTCCCGCGCCGAGGCGACCGAGGAGGCCATCATGAAGCACGCGGTCGGCGGGGGCGTGGCGGCCTGAGCGGCGGGCGCACGGGCCCCCGGCGGCGCGCCGCGTGCGGGGCCGCCGTCACCCCGGGTGCGACCCAGGGGCCGGATCGGCCCGTGGGCAGGCCCGTCCCGGCGGGCACGGCGGATGCTCCCTGGCGTGATCGAGGAGATCACATGGCCAGCGCATCCTTCACCAGCCACCAGGGCAAGCAGCTCTTCCACATCGACTTCCGGGGCTGCGACGTCGCCACGGCGAAGCGGGTCATCGCCGAGGCCGGCGCCGCCATCCAGGCGCAGCCGCCCCGCTCCACGCTGGTGCTCACCGACATCACCGACGCCCACTGGGACGACGACGTGAAGGAGGCGCTGAAGCGGCTCGCCAAGCAGAACGCGCCCCACGTCCGGGCCTCGGCCATCGTCGGCGTCACCGGCATCCGCGGCATCATCTTCTCGGCCATCGCCCGCTTCTCCGGCCGCGAGTTCCAGCTCTTCGACACGGTCGCGGCGGCCAAGGAGTGGCTGGCGCGGGCCTGAGCAGGCCCCGATCGGCGCCCACGCCCCGCCCGGTCCGTCACCGGGCGCCCGTGCCGCACCGCGCCACGCGGTCCTTTCGGGGTCGGCCGCCCGGCAGCCCTTCGGACCGGCGTGAGCGTTCATTACATTTCGCCTCCACGGGCATCACCGGAGGTGAGCGTTGGCCGAGGAAGCGATCCTCGAGACGCGGGGCCTGCGCAAGGACTTCCAGGGCTTCCTGGCGGTCGCGGGCGTCGACCTGTCCGTCCGCCGCGGCGCCATCCACGCCCTCATCGGCCCCAACGGCGCCGGCAAGACCACCGTCTTCAACCTGCTGACGCGCTTCCTGCCGCCCAGCGCGGGCACCATCTCGTTCAAGGGCCAGGACATCACCCGGGCCCGCCCGGCCCAGGTGGCGAGGCGCGGGCTGGTGCGCTCCTTCCAGATCTCGGCGGTCTTCCCCAACCTGACGGTGCTGGAGAACGTGCGGCTGGCGCTGCAGCGCGACCTCGGCACCTCCTTCCACTTCTGGAAGCCGGAGCGGAGCCTGCGCGTGCTGGAGGAGCGCGCCCTCCAGCTCCTCGAGCAGGTGGGCCTCGCCGGGGAGCGCCACGCCACCGCCGGCGAGTTGCCCTACGGCCGGAAGCGGGCGCTGGAGCTGGCCACCACGCTGGCGCTGGAGCCGGAGCTCCTGCTCCTCGACGAGCCGACGCAGGGCATGGGGCGCGAGGACGTGGGGCGCGTCACGGCCCTGATCCGCGCCGCCGCCGCGCGCCGCACCGTGCTGATGGTGGAGCACAACCTCTCGGTGGTGGCCGACCTGTGCGACCGCATCACCGTCCTCTCCCGCGGCGCGGTCCTGGCGGAGGGGAGCTACGCCGAGGTCTCCACCGATCCGCGGGTCCTCGAGGCCTACATCGGGGGGACGGCGTGACGGCCACCACCGCCACCCCCGGCGCCGCCGCCCGCGGCGCCCCGACCAGCGCCCCCGAGGCGCTGCGCCTCACCAACCTCCACGCCTTCTACGGCGAGTCCCACGTGCTCCACGGCGTGGACCTCGCGGTGGGGCAGGGGGAGGTGGTGACGCTCCTCGGGCGCAACGGCTCGGGGCGCACCACCACGCTGCGCGCCATCCTCGGACTGACCGGCCGGCGCACCGGCTCGGTGGTGGTGGACGGCGTCGAGACCGTGGGGCTGCCGCCCCACCGCATCGTCCACCTCGGCGTCGGCTACTGCCCGGAGGAGCGCGGCATCTTCGCCAGCCTCACCGCCGAGGAGAACCTGCTCCTCCCGCCCGCGGTGGCCGCCGGCGGCATGACGGTGCCGGAGCTCTACGAGATGTTCCCCAACCTGGCCGAGCGGCGGCGCAGCCCCGGCGGCCGGCTCTCCGGCGGCGAGCAGCAGATGCTGGCCCTGGCCCGCATCCTCCGCACCGGCGCGCGCCTCCTGCTCCTCGACGAGATCACCGAGGGGCTGGCGCCGGTCATCGTGCAGGCGCTGGGGCGGGCCGTCGCCGCGCTGCGGGAGCGCGGCTACACCATGCTGCTGGTGGAGCAGAACTTCCGCTTCGCCGCGCCGCTGGCCGACCGGCACGTGCTCCTCGAGAACGGCCACGTCGTCGACACCCTCACCCGGGAGGACCTCCCGGGCCGCACCGAGTCGCTGCACCGCTTCCTGGGCGTCTGACGCCCGGGGGAAAGGCCTCCCATGAGCCCGCTCGCCCGCCTCACCGCCGCCGCGGCCGCCTGCGCCGCCTGCACCGCCCTGCTGGCGCCCCCGGCCCGCGCCGCCGACCCGGCCGTCTCCGGGGGCGTGGTCAAGGTCGGCGTCCTCACCGACATGACCGGCGCCTACTCCGACCTGGCCGGCCCCGGCTCGGTGGTGGCCGCCCAGCTGGCCATCGACGACATGGGCGGCAAGGTGCTGGGCAAGCCCATCCAGCTGGTCTCGGCCGACCACCAGAACAAGGCCGACATCGCCAGCAACGTGGCGCGCAAGTGGGTGGACGAGGAGGGCGTGGACGTCATCGCCGACCTGGTCTCCTCCTCCACCGCGCTGGCGGTGATGCCGGTGGCGGCCGCCAAGAAGCGCATCACCCTCCTCTCCGGCCCCGGCTCGGACCCCATCACCGGCGAGAAGTGCACCCCCTACAACGTCCACTACACCTACGACGTCTGGGCCATGGCCCACGGCACCGCCGCCGCGGTGGTGGACACCGGCGGCAAGGACTGGTTCTTCATCACCGCCGACTACGTCTTCGGCCGCACGCTGGAGGAGGACTCGGCGGCGGTGGTGAAGGCCAAGGGGGGCAGCGTGAAGGGGGCGGTGCGGGCGCCCTTCCCCACCACCGACTTCTCCTCCTACCTGCTCCAGGCCCAGGCCTCCGGCGCCCAGATCATCGGCCTCGCCAACGCCGGCGCCGACACCATCAACGCCATCAAGCAGGCCCACGAGTTCGGCGTGACGCCCAAGCAGAGCCTGGCCGGCCTGCTGGTCTTCATCTCCGACATCAACAGCCTGGGGCTCGACGCCTCGCGCGGCATGTACCTCACCACCGCCTTCTACTGGGACCGCGACGAGGAGAGCCGGGCCTGGTCGAAGCGCTTCTTCGCCAAGCACAAGAAGATGCCGACCATGGTGCAGGCGGGCGTCTACTCGTCCCTGATGCACTACTTCAAGGCCATCCAGGCCGCCGGCACCGACGACGCCGACGCCGTCATGGCGAAGATGCGCGAGACGCCGGTGAACGACTTCTTCGCCAAGGGCGGCCGCATCGGCGCCGACGGCCTGCACCGCCACGACATGTACCTGGCGCAGGTGAAGGCGCCGGGCGAGTCGAAGGCGCCCTGGGACTACTACCGGATCGTCAAGACCATCCCGGCCGCCCAGGCCTTCCCGCCGCTCACGCCGTCGAAGTGCCCGCTGGTGAAGTAGCCCCCACCCCCGGGCCGCACCCACCGCGCGCGCACCATGGCCCAGGCCCTCTTCGGCCAGCTCCTCGTCGGCCTCATCAACGGGTCGTTCTACGCCATGCTGAGCATGGGGCTGGCCATCATCTTCGGCCTGCTCAACGTGGTGAACTTCGCCCACGGCGCCCTCTACATGCTGGGTGCCTTCGCCGCCTGGCTGGGGCTGACGTACCTGGGGATGAGCTACTGGGTGGCGCTGGTGGCCGTGCCGCTGGCGGTGGGGCTCCTCGGCATGGCCATCGAGCGGCTGCTGCTGCGCCGGCTCCAGGGGCTCGATCACCTCTACGGCCTGCTCCTCACCTTCGGCCTGACGCTGGTGATCGAGGGGCTCTTCCACCACGCCTTCGGCATCTCGGGCAACTCCTACCCGGTGCCGGCGGCGCTGACCGGCGGCACCCGGCTGCCCTTCATGTTCCTGCCCACCTACCGGGCCTGGGTGGTGGTGGTCTCGCTGGTGGTCTGCCTCTCGTCCTGGTTCGTCATCGAGCGCACCCGGCTCGGCGCCTACCTGCGCGCCGGCACCGAGAACCCGCGCCTGCTGCAGGCCTTCGGCGTCAACGTGCCGCTCATGTTCACGCTGACCTACGGCTACGGGGTGGCCCTGGCGGCCTTCGCCGGCGTGATGGCGGCGCCCATCTACCAGGTGACCCCGGCCATGGGCTCCACGCTGGTGATGGTGGTCTTCGCGGTGGTGGTCATCGGCGGCATGGGCTCGATCCTCGGCTCCATCGTCACCGGCGTGGCCCTCGGCCTCCTGGAGGGGCTGGTGAAGTTCCTCTGGCCGCCCGCCTCCGGCACGGTGGTCTACCTGGTGATGGCGCTGGTGCTGCTGGTCCGCCCGGCCGGGCTCTTCGGGAGGGTCAAGTGAGCGGGGGCGGGCCGCCCGCGGCGGGGCTCCTGGCGGCGCTGGCGCGGCGGCCGGTCTTCTGGGGCTACGCGGCGCTGGTGGCGGTGGGGGTGAGCGCGCCCTTTCTCGCCTACCCGGTCTTCCTCATGAACGTGCTGTGCATGGCCCTCTTCGCCAGCGCGTTCAACCTGCTCCTCGGCTACACCGGCCTGCTCTCCTTCGGCCACGCCGCCTTCTTCGGCTCGGCGGCCTACGTCACCGGGTATGCCCTGCGCGAGTGGGGCTGGCCCACCGAGGCCGGCCTGCTCCTCGGCACCGCCTTCGCCGCGGCCCTCGGCCTGGTGCTGGGCTGGCTGGCCATCCGGCGCGCCGGCATCTACTTCGCCATGATCACGCTCGGCTTCGCCCAGCTGGTCTACTTCCTGGCCGTGCAGCTCCCCTGGACCGGCGGTGAGGACGGCTTCCAGGGCATCCCGCGCGGCCGGCTCCTCGGCCTGGTGGACCTCGGCCAGCCGCTCCCCATGTACTTCCTCACCTACGCCGTCTTCCTCGGCGCCTTCTGGCTCATCCACCGCACCATCGACTCCCCCTTCGGCCACGTGCTGCGGGCCATCCGCGAGAACGAGCCGCGCGCCCTCTCCCTCGGCTACGAGGTGGACCGCTACAAGCTCCAGGCCTTCGTCCTCTCGGCGGCGCTGGCCGGCCTGGCCGGGGCGCTCCGGGCGGTGGTCAACCAGTTCGCCGCCCTCCCGGACGCCCACTGGCACACCTCCGGGGCGGTGGTGCTGATGACCTTGCTCGGCGGCCTCGGCACGGTCATGGGGCCGTCGGTGGGCGCGCTGCTGGTGGTCACGCTGGAGAACCAGCTGGCCGGCTGGGGCTCCTGGGTCACCGTCATCACCGGCGCGGTCTTCGTGGCCTGCGTGGTGGCCTTCCGGCGCGGCGTGGTGGGCGAGGTGCGGGCGCTGGTGCGCCGGTCCTTCTAGGAGGTGCGGCATGGCCGGGGAGCTCGAGGGGCGCGCGGCGCTGGTGACGGGCGGGGCGAGCGGCATCGGCCTCGCCATCGCCGAGGAGCTCTCCCGGCGCGGCGCGCGGGTGGCGCTGGCCGACCTCGATCCCCGGCGGACCGAGGCGGCGGCGGCGGCGCTGCCGGGCGGGCCCGGGCTCGGCCTGCGCTGCGACGTCACCAGCGAGGCCGAGGTGGACGCCGCCGTGGACGGGACCGCCCGCGCCTTCGGCCGGCTCGACATCCTCGTCAACAACGCCGGCCTGCAGCACGTGGCGCCGCTGGAGGTCTTCCCCACCGAGCGCTTCGAGCACCTCCTCAAGGTCATGCTGGTGGGCCCCTTCATGGCCACCCGGCGCGCCTTCCCCCTCATGAAGGCCCGGCGCCACGGCCGGATCCTCAACGTCGCCTCCATCAACGGCCTGGTCGGCTTCGCCGGCAAGGCGGCCTACAACAGCGCCAAGCACGGCCTCCTCGGCCTCACCAAGGTGGCGGCGCTGGAGGGGGCGCCCCACGGCATCACGGTGAACGCCCTCTGCCCCGGCTACGTGGACACGCCGCTGGTGCGCAACCAGCTCAAGGACCTCGCCGCCACCCGCGGCGTGCCGCTGGAGCGGGTGCTGGAGGACGTCATCTACCCGCTGGTCCCGCTGCGCCGCCTCCTCGCGGTCGAGGAGGTGGTCCGCTACGCCGCCTTCCTGGTGGGCGACGGGGCGGGCGGCATCACCGGCGCCTCGGCGGTGATCGACGGCGGCTACACGGCGCAGTGACGCCGCCGGTGTAGGACCGTGTCGGCGCCGCCCGGCACGCCGGGGACTTGAGCCGGTGCGGGATCCCGCGTACACCCGCTGGACCCCCCCAGGAGGTTCCCCGTGACGCCGTTCCCCGCGCCCGCCGCCGTCCCCGCGCTCGCCCTCCTGCTCGCCCTCGGCGCCGGCTGCGCCGCGCCCGCCGTGAAGCTGGCCGGCCCGCTCGGCGAGGAGGGGGCGCTCTCCTGGCCGGTGGTCGGCGCCACCCCGCGCGCCTGGGGCGCGCCGCTGGCCCTCGGCCCGTGGAAGGCCGCCTGGGCGGCGGCCGGCACCCCGCGCGGCTGGTCCTTCGAGGTGCTGGGCCTCGCCCCCAAGGCGGCCAAGCGCCAGCCGCAGGCCTTCCGGCTGGAGGGGCCGGCCGGCTCGGTGGAGGTGGAGTGCCTGCAGCAGGAGGTGAAGGTGCTGGCCCCCTTCGGCGCGGCGCTCGACCTGGAGAAGGTGGAGGGGCGCCCCACGCTGGCCTGCGCGCTGCGCCCGGCCGGCGCCCGCGCCGGCGACTGGGCCAACGCCTGGACCTTGATCCTGCGCGCCAAGGACGGGTTGGTGACCTCCTACGAGGGGGAGCTGCGCAACGCCCGCGGCGTCTCCTTCTCCATCCGCTCGGCCCACCTCCCCGGCGCCAGCGGCGCGCTGGCCGGCTACCAGGTCGATCGCGCCGGCGCGCCCGCCGCGGCGGTGGAGCTGGCCGGGGCCGGCCGGGTCACCATCGCCCGCCGCGAGCCGGAGGTGCCGGCGCTGGCCGGCGCGGCGGCGGCGCTCCTCGTCTTCGAGGCCGAGCCCTAGGTGGACCGCCGCGCCCTCCGCGCCGACGGCCTCCTCCTCCTCACCGCCACCATCTGGGGCTTCGCCTTCGTGGCGCAGCGCTCCGGCATGGAGGCCCTCGGCCCGTTCGCCTTCAGCGGCGTCCGCTTCGCCCTCGGGGCGGCCTCGCTCCTGCCGCTCCTCTGGCTGCAGCGCCGCCGCGGCACCCCGGTGCCGTACCCGCCGCTGCCCGCGGCGCGCCGCGCGGCCTACGCCGCCCTGGCCGGCCTGGTGCTCTTCGCCGGCGCCAACCTGCAGCAGGCCGGCCTGGTCTCCACCACCGCCGCCAACGCCGGCTTCATCACCAGCCTCTACGTGATCCTGGTGCCGCTGGTGGGCGCCTTCCTGGGCAAGGCCTCCGGCGCGCGGATCTGGATCGGCGCCGTGCTGGCGGTGATCGGCCTCTACGTCCTCAGCATCGGCGAGGGCTTCACCATGGCGCCGGGCGACGTGCTGGAGCTGCTGGGCGCCTTCTTCTGGACCGGCCACATCCTGCTCATCAACTGGCTGGTGGTGCGCATGGAGGCGCTGGAGATCGCCGTCGGCCAGTTCACCACCTGCGCCGTCCTCAGCCTGGGCGCGGCGCTGGCCTTCGAGCCCAGCCCCTTCGCCGGGGTGGGCGCCGCCGCCTGGCCCATCCTCTACGGCGGCCTGCTCTCCATCGGCGTGGCCTACACGCTCCAGATCGTGGCCCAGCGCGACGCCCACCCGGCCCACGCCTCCATCATCATGTCGCTGGAGGCGCTCTTCGCCGGGGTGGGCGGCGTGCTCCTGCTGGGCGAGCCGCTCACCGGGCGGCTGCTCCTCGGCGGCGGGCTGATGCTGGTGGGCGTGATCGTCTCGCAGCTGGAGCCGGCACCGGCCCGCTGAGCCGGCCCGCGCCGGAGGCCCGGCCGTGCGGCGACACACCGCGGCGGGTGGGGGCCCGGTGACCCGGGGCGCCCTTTCACAACTCGTCCCTTCTTCCTCACGCGGAGGCTGGGCAGAATGACCGCCGTGCCTGACGCTCCGTTGGACTCCCTGGCCGCCTTCGAGGCGCGCGCCGTGCTGCACCAGCGCCGCCTGCTCCTGGCGGGCGCAGCGGTCATCGGCGTCTACCAGGCGGTCTTCACCCTGGCCGGCCTCTACCCGGCCGCCGCCGCCCTCCCGGCCCTGACCATCCCGGCGCTCCTGGTGGTGGCCGCCTGGCGGCTGCCGGGCGCCTCGCCCCGGGCCCGCGAGGCCTGGATGGCGGCCGGGACGGTCAGCATGTCGGCGCTGGCGCTGCTGACGGCGCTGCTGGCCGACGGCACGCGCAACCTGGGCTTCCACGGCGTCTGGGCCTTGCCGCTCTGCTACGCCCTGCTCATCCCCGGCTCGCTGGCCGCCACCCTGGCCGGCTCGGCGGTGGCCTTCGGCGGTGGCCTGGCGCTGCTCCTGCGCGACGGCCACCCGGCCGGCCAGGTGGCCCAGTGGGCGCTGATGACCCTGTGCGGCGTGGCCTTCGCGGTCCACCGCGTCACCCTCCACCGGCGGGACCAGGCCGCCCTGCGCGAGCACGCCGCCCAGCGCGAGTCGCGGCTGGCCACGCTGGAGCGCCAGCACCGCCGGCTCGCCGCGCTGACCCGCGACGTCATCTGGACCCTCGACCTCGCCACCCGGCGCTTCACCTTCGTGAGCCCCTCGGTCTTCCAGCAGCGGGGCGTCACCGTGGAGCAGGCCCTGGCCGAGCCGCTGGAGGCCTCGCTCACCCCCGAGTCGCTGCAGCGCATCGTGGCGGTCCTCGCCACCATCGGCACGCCCGAGGAGCGCGACCCGCACACCGGCCTCTACCAGCAGCGCCACGCCGACGGCTCGGTCCTCGACGTCGAGATCACCGCCACCGTGGTGCGCGACGGCGCCGGGCGGCCGGTGGAGGTGGCCGGCCTCTCCCGCGACGTGACGCGGCGGGTGGCCGCCGAGCGGGCGCTGCGCCGCTCCGAGGAGCGCTTCCGCGCCCTCATCGAGAAGTCGTCGGAGGTCATCCTGATCTTCGACCGCGAGAAGAAGATCCTCTTCTGGAGCCCCAGCGCCACCGAGGCGCTCGGCTGGACCGCCGAGGAGACCGAGGGGAGGAAGCTCTGGGAGCTGGGCCTGGTCCACCCGGACGACGTGCCGGCCCTGGCCGAGGTGACCCGCCAGGTGGCCCAGCGGCCCGGCGCCACCATGCACCTCAAGCTGCGCCACCGGCACAAGGACGGCAGCTGGCGGCTGCTGGAGGGGCTGGGGCGCAACCTCCACGACGACCCGGCGGTGGGCGGCGTGGTGGTCAACGCCCGCGACGTCACCGCCCAGCAGCGGCTGGAGGAGCACCTCCAGCAGGCCCAGAAGCTGGAGAGCATCGGCCGCCTGGCCGGCGGCGTGGCCCACGACTTCAACAACCTGCTCACGGTGATCGTCTCCTGCGCCGAGGCGCTGCGCCGCGACGCCGCCGCCGGCCTGCCCCCGGACCCGGAGGACCTCTCCGAGCTGCGCGCCGCCGGCGCGCGGGGGCGCGAGCTGACCCGACAGCTGCTGGCCTTCGCCCGCCGCCAGGCCACCGCCCCGGTGGCCCTCGACCTCAACGAGGTGGTGCAGCGCAGCGAGAAGCTGCTGGCGCGCGTGCTCGGCGAGGACGTCCTGCTCCAGGTCTCCACCGGCCCGGAGGCCGGCTCGGTGCTGTGCGATCCGGTGCAGCTCGACCAGGTGATCATGAACCTGGCGGTCAACGCCCGCGACGCCATGCCGGCCGGCGGGGTGCTCTCCATCACCACCCGGCGGGCGCGGGTGGGGCCGGGCGCGGCGGCGGTGGACCCGGAGCTGGTGGCGGGCGACTGGGTGCAGCTCGAGGTCCGCGACACCGGGGTGGGCATGAGCGCGGAGGTGAAGGCCCACCTCTTCGAGCCCTTCTTCACCACCAAGCCGGCGGGGCAGGGCACCGGGCTCGGCCTCGCCACCATCTACGGCATCGTCAAGCAGGCGGGCGGCCACATCCACGTGGTGAGCGAGCCGGGGCGGGGCGCCACCTTCACCATCTGCCTGCCGCGGCACGCCCCGACGGCGGCGGAGGAGGTGGCCGAGCCGCCCGGCGCGGCCGCCCCGGCCCAGGCCGGCGGCACCGAGTCGCTGCTGGTGGTGGAGGACGACGCGCTGGTGCGCGGCGTGACGGTCCGCGTGCTCCGCGCCGCCGGCTACCAGGTGGTGGCGGCGGCGGGCGGGGCCGAGGCGCTGGAGCTGGCGGAGCGGGCGCCGGTGCGCCCCGGCCTGGTGGTGACCGACGTGGTCATGCCGGGGCTGGGCGGCAAGGAGGTGGCGGAGGCGCTGCGCGCCCGCTGGCCCGGCCTCCGCGTGCTCTACATGTCCGGCTACACGCGGGAGGCCATCGGGGCGCCCGAGCTCTCGGTGCCCGGCACCGCCTTCCTGGCCAAGCCCTTCACGCCGGAGGGGCTGCTCCACCAGGTGAGGGCCCTGCTCGACCTGGAGCCGGCGGCGGCGCGCCCCGGCCCCTGAGCCCGGAACGGCGACGGGCGGCCCGAGGGCCGCCCGCGTGGTGTCCGGAGGGGTGAAGGATCCAGCGCATCGCCCCGGGGCAGCAGGCGACGCAGGCGGCGCCAGGGCGCCGCCGTTCGACCGGAGGCGCCCCGCTCAGGCCGCGCGCAACCCCAGCGGGGCCAGCGCCGCCAGCCCCTCGGCGATGGAGCGCTCGAACTCCTCGCGGGTGCGGCGGGTGCGGCCGTTGGAGGCATCCTGCACGGCGAACTCCGCCACCACCTGCTGCACCAGCGTGGGGGCGATGACGGAGGCCTGGTCGGCGAGGCTCCGGTCGTAGTCGGCGTAGGCCCGGCAGTAGACGGCGTACAGTTCTGTCGTGGTCACGGTGGACTCTCCCACCGGCGACTCTGATTCCCCGTTCCCGCCCATCCCCGCCCGCACAGAGCAACCGGACTTGTTGCAAGCATGATCTCTCGCGGGATCGCGCGCAAGCCACCCCCGCAACAAAAACGTGAAGAACGTCAAGTTTCTGGCATCCGTTCGATGCGCGCGGAACGCCGCACCCCCCCGGCCGGATCCCGCGAGGCCGGCGCAGCACCCGCGCGCGGCAGCCTGGCGCGCGAGCCGCGCCCCTCCGGAAAAGCCCATGGATGGCGCGGGCCTCGGCCGCTCCCCGCCCCGTCGCCGCGCCCGCCCGGCGGCGGCCCGCCTACAGCCCCACCGACCGCATCCCGGCCTCGGGGTAGCGCGTGCCGGCGGCCGCGCCCGGAGGCGCCGCGGCGTCGAGCCGGGCCAGGTCCGCCGGCGTGAGCGCCACGCCCGCCGCCGCGGCGTTCTCCTCCAGCCGGGCCCGCCGGCGCGTGCCGGGGATGGCCACCACGTCCTTCCCGCGGGAGAGCACCCAGGCGAGCGCCAGCTGCGCGGCGGTGAGCCCCTTCTCCCGCGCGATGGCCTCGAGGCGCGCCACCAGCGCCAGGTTGGCCGCCAGGTTGTCCCCCTGGAAGCGCGGGTTCATGCGGCGCCAGTCGGCGGGGGCCAGCGCGTCGGCCGACCGGATGGCCCCCGAGAGGAAGCCGCGGCCGAGCGGGCTGTAGGCCACGAAGCCGATGCCCAGCTCGCGGACGGTGGGGAGGATCTCCGCCTCCGGGTCGCGGCTCCAGAGCGAGTACTCGGTCTGCAGCGCGCTGATGGGGTGGACCGCGTGGGCGCGCCGGATGGTGGCGGGGCCGGCCTCGGAGAGGCCGAGGAACCGGACCTTGCCGGCCTTCACCAGCTCCGCCATGGCGCCCACCGTCTCCTCGATGGGCACCTGCGGGTCGACGCGGTGCTGGTAGTAGAGGTCGATGACGTCGACGCCGAGGCGGCGCAGCGAGGCGTCGCAGGCCTCGCGCACGTAGGCCGGCGTGCCGCAGATGCCCAGGAAGGCGCCGTCGGGGGCGCGCCGGTTGCCGAACTTGGTGGCCAGGACGACCCGGTCGCGCTTCCCCTTCAGGGCGCGGCCGAGCAGCTCCTCGTTCTTGAAGGGGCCGTACATGTCGGCGGTGTCGAGGAAGGTGACGCCCAGCTCCAGCGCCCGGTGGAGCGTGGCCACCGCCTCGGCCTCGTCGGTGGGGCCGTAGAAGTCGCTCATCCCCATGCAGCCCAGGCCGAGGGCCGGCACCGCCAGCCCCTGCCGCCCCAGCTTCCGCGTCTCCATGGTCGCCTCCTGCGGCGCCGCCGCGCCTCGCCGGGCGGAGGATAGCCGGCGGGGGCACGGCCGGCCCGGACCCGGCGGGGCGCGACGCGGCGACGCGCCCGGGGGCGGGCTCAGCCCTTGCCGCGCAGGTACTGGTCGGGCCAGGGCCCGTCCACGCCCAGCGCCCGGGCGGCGCGCAGCGGGAAGCGCGGGTCGCGGAGCAGCTCGCGCCCCATCAGCACCAGGTCCGCCTGGCCGCCGGCCACGATGGCCTCCGCCTGCTCCGGCGAGGTGATCATCCCCACCGCGCCGGTGGCGATGCCGGCCTCCCGCCGGATGCGCTCGGCGAAGGGCACCTGGTAGCCCGGCCCCACCGGCACCTTGGCGGTGGGGAGGAGGCCGCCCGAGGAGCAGTCCACCAGGTCGGCGCCGAGCGCCTTGAGCGCCCTGGCCAGCTCCACCGTCTCCTCCGGCGTCCAGCCGCCCTCCACCCAGTCGGTGGCCGAGACCCGCACCAGCACCGGCAGCCGCTCCGGCCAGGCCTCGCGCACCGCCGCCACCACCTCGCGGACCAGCAGCGTCCGCTGCTCGAAGCCGCCGCCGTACCAGTCGGCCCGCTTGTTGGCGAGCGGCGAGAGGAACTGGTGCAGCAGGTAGCCGTGGGCGGCGTGGACCTCCACCACCTCGAAGCCGGCCGCCAGCGCCCGCCGGGCCGCCGCGGCGAACTTGCCGGGCAGCGCCTTGGCGTCGGAGGTGACCAGCGGCATGGGCACCGGGTGGCCCTCGGCGAAGGGGAGGTAGGAGGCGCTCACCACGTTCCAGCCGCCCTGGGGCGGGCGCAGCGGCGCGCCGCCGTCGATCCAGGGCGGGTTGACCGAGGCCTTGCGGCCGGCGTGGGCCAGCTGGATGCCGGGGGCCGCGCCCTGTCCCCTCACGAAGCGGGCGACCCGCGCCAGCGGCTCCACCTGGGCGTCGTCCCACAGCCCGAGGTCGGCCGGCGAGATGCGGCCGATGGCCTCCACCGCGGTGGCCTCGGCCATCACCAGGCCGGCGCCGCCCTGGGCCAGGCCGCCCAGGTGGACCAGGTGCCAGTCGCCGGCCCGGCCGTCCACCGCCGAGTACTGGCACATGGGCGAGACGGCGATGCGGTTGCGCAGGGTGAGGCCGCGGAGCGTGAGGGGATCGAAGAGCATGCCCTGCTCATGCCACGCCCCGCCCCGCGCGTGAAGCACCACGGCCGGGGACCGGCCCGGACGCACGAAGGGCGCCGATCTCGCGATCGGCGCCCCCCGGTGCGGCGAGCGGCGGTGCGCTACTCGCCGGCCTTCCAGGTCACGCCGGCCGACACGATCCAGATGTCGGTCTTGTAGCTGCCCGGGAAGGCGGTGGTGCCGGTGGCGGTCTGCTTGTCGCGGTCGCCGTAGAAGAGCGCGCCGCTGAGCGACAGGCCCGGCCGCACCACCCAGGAGAGGCCGGTGGCCAGGCCGGTGGTGTTGGAGTCGGGCAGGGTCGGCGACAGCGTGCTGGTCCGCAGGCCGGAGAAGTCACGCATGGCGCCGAAGCGAAGGGTGAGCCGGTCATTGGTGAACCACTCCACGCCGCCGCGCACGATGTGGCCGTCGCGGTAGTCGCGCGGCACGGGCAGCACCAGCCCGGCGTCGCCGATGAAGGTGTCGGACTCGTACACGGAGAAGCGGCTGTAGCTGTACTGGAGGGTGAGCTGGACCGCCTTGGTGGGCTTCCAGGCGAAGCCGGCCGCCAGGGTGTTGGGGAAGGTGAGGTCCTGCTTCACCCCCTGGTCCTGCGTGGCCGGGCCGGCCAGCGCGGGCGGCACCTGGAAGTGGCCGTCGCCCTTCATGGCCATGGTGCCCTTGTGCTTGTAGTCCACGCCGAAGGTGAGGTTCTCCAGGAGCTTCGCCTCGGCCGCCAGCTCGTAGGTGAAGCCGCCGCCCTTGGTGGACAGCTCGCCGTAGGCGTCGGCGAAGGGCTCGATGCCCAGCTTCAGGTACTGGATGCCGTAGTAGTAGACGGCGCCGCCGCCCACCCGGAGCCAGGGCAGCACCTCGTAGCCGGCGTTGGCGTAGAAGCCGAGCATGCGCCGCTCCACCGTGATGATGCGGCCGCGCCCCTGCCAGTCCTCGTTCCACTTCATCTGGCCGCCGCCCGGCGTGCCGACGCCGAAGCCGAAGCCCAGGCCGCGCCCGCCCACCTTGGTGCCGTAGGCGGCGAAGACGGCCACCGGCGGCGTGGGGGCGAACTTGGTGGAGGAGGTGCCGAGGAGCCCGCTGGCCCCGCCGTCGTCCGGCGCGGTCCACTTGGTCTTGAGGGACAGCATCGAGCCGGCCACCGAGAGGTTGAAGCCCTCCAGCTTGGAGAGCGCGGCCGGGTTGGTGTTGGTGGCGGCCGCGTCCTGCTGGGCGGCCACGCCGGACGAGGCCAGCGCCAGGTCGCGGGGGTTGACGTTGATGACCTCGAACCCGCTGGCGAGGGCCAGGGCGGGGGCGAGGAGGGCGGCGGCGACGAGGGTCTTGAGGGCGTTCATGGTCGTCCTCCCCTTACGGCAGGGTGACCGGCGAGGCGGCCGGCAGCGTCAGGTCGAAGAGGAAGGCGGCGGCGTCGGCCTGGGCCACCGGCGTCACGCCGAAGAACCCGTGGTCGACGTTGGCCCCGCCCGGCCCCTCGTACACGAAGGTGCTGGCGCCGAGCAGCGAGTAGTAGAGCTCGTTGTAGGGGTTGCGGATGTTGGCGTCCCCCTTGGCGATGAGGCCGAAGGTCGGCTTGGCGGCCTGGGGCACGCTGCCGTCGGGGTTGGCCAGCAGGTTGGGCAGCGGCGAGGTGGTCACGTGGGCCACGTAGTTGGCCGGGTCGGCCGGGTCGACGATCCACTTGGCCACGTTGATGGTCCGCAGGTAGTTGGCCGCCACCGCCGGGTTGGTGGCGACCTGGTCGCGCGGGATGCCGATGCCGGCGAAGACCCCGTCGACGATGGGGGCGTAGGCGCTCTGGAAGTCGGTGAAGAAGTCCACCAGCGTGGCGCCGCCGGTGGCCAGCGAGGCCCGGTCGAAGCGGGGGTTGGTGGCGAGCACGCTGGCGCCGGAGAGGGCGCCCAGCGAGTTGCCGAGCCAGCGCACGGCGCTCGGGTCGATGATCACGTTGGCCGGCAGGCCGAGGAGCGCGCGGGCGTCCTGGGCCGGCTGCGGCACGGTGGGCGGGCGGGACATGGCGAGCACCAGCGCCGACTGGTCGAGGACGTTCTGCCGGAAGGCGTCGCGGATCCGGAAGAAGTTGGCGCTGATGAAGTACTGGCCGGAGATCTCCGGGATGGGGGCGCCGACGGTGCAGGTGCCGGGGGGGTTGGCGTCACCCTGGTTCTCGCCGTTGGGGCCGAAGGGGAAGGGCGTGCAGGTGCCGCCGTCGCCGCACTCGGGGACGATAGAGGCGGCATTGCACCAGGCGCGCGCGCCGTGGAGCGGGAAGTCGGTGGCCACGGCGATGAAGCCCTTGGCCGCCAGGGCGTCGGCCGCCTGGTAGATCGACTCGCGGCTGCCGCCGAGCCCGTGGCCCACCACCACCACCTTGGCGCAGGAGAGGCCGGCCGGGAAGCCGGCGCCGCAGGCCGGCACGTTGGCCGGGTTGGGCGTCACCACCAGCGCCTTCAGCTCGGTGAGGAGCGGCAGCGGGTTGGTGCGCAGGTCGGTCGCCAGGGTCGGGCGGAACGCGCCGGTGGTCTTGTCGATGCCGTCGAGGCTGTTGAAGGTGATCTCGAAGGTGCCGGCCGCGTTGGGGATGGCCGCCGGCGGCGTCACCGGCGTCACGCCGGTCACCGCGAAGATGGCCTGGGCCGCGCCGGCCTCGATGGAGTAGGGCGCCGCCGAGAGGGACAGCGAGGTGCCGGTGATGCTCTGGGTCTTGAAGGTGTAGGCCAGGGCCACGTCGGCGGCGGTGGTGCCGGCCGGGAGCGCCGCCATCACCGGCGCCAGGTCGGCGCGCATGGTCTGCAGCATGGTGGCGGTGTCGGCCGAGACGCCGGGGATCTGCGAGACCCCGCCCGTCACCAGCGGCTGGCTGGTGCCGAGGAGGATCTTGCCGACCGAGGTGCGGGCCAGCGGCGTGCCGGTGGCGGTGGTGACGCGCTTGGTGACCACCACGGCGTACTTGGTGCTCTCGGCCAGCGGCGGCAGCTTGACGTTGCCGATGGGGGTGGCGGCGTTGAAGGCCGGCTGCAGGCCGATGGTGGTGGCGCACCGGCCGGTCAGGGGCGCCGGGCAGGGGGCCGAGATGGCGTCCGGCTCGGCCACGTAGCCGGAGGCGAGGGGGTTGGCGGTGGGGTCGCCGCCCTGGGCCAGGCCGAGCTGGTGCTTCAGCTCGGGCACGCGCTCGGGGGCGGCGCCGCCGAGCTTGTAGAGGAAGACGTTGGCGCCGTTGACGGTGTCGGCCTTGATGGCCGAGGAGGTCTGGGCCAGCAGCATGGCGGTGGTGGAGAAGCCGTCCAGCGTGTCGAGGCCGGGGGCGGCCGCGCCGAAGGCCGGGTTGTTGATGACGGTGCCGTCGGCGTCGGTGCGGAGCAGGTCGATGGGCAGCGGCACCACGCCGGCGCCGGAGTCGATGAGCACCACCGCGCCCGGGGCGGTGCCGAAGGCGGCGGCGCTGACGATGTCGGCGCGGGGGAACTGGGTGGCGATGGCGGTGAAGGCCGGGGTCACCGAGCCGGAGGGCGCCGCGGACCAGACGCCGGCGCTGGCGGCCCAGGTGAGCGGCAGGTTGAGCTGGGCGCGCACGCCCTCGAGCTGGGCGATCTCGTCGGCGTTGGTGCCGTTGGCGTTGGAGTCGGGGATCGACCCGAGGGGCTGGTTCTCCTTCTTGGTCAGGTCGCGGTTGACGAGGGCCAGGGCGACCGCCGTGTCGGCGTTGACCACCCGGCCGCCCACGGTCTTGACGCCGTTGTCACCGCCGCGCACGCCCACCACGTAGCGGGCGCCGGCGTCCCAGCGGCGCGCGCCGCCCCCGGCGGCGCGGCGGATGGTGAGCAGGGCCGGCTGGCAGGTGAGCGCGGCGCCGGTGCCGGTGCAGCTGCCGGCGGTGGAGGAGAACTCCAGCTCCTTCGGGAGCGTGGTGTTGCCGGAGACCACGTCGGCGTGGCGCAGCACCACGTTGGGCGTCACGTCCACGCGGATGACGGTGACCGTCTCGGGCGTGACGGTGGCGAGGTCGATGGCCGGCGTGGCGGCCTGCACGTAGGCGCCGTGGTCGCCGGCGGTGGCGTCCCAGCTGACCGCCGCGAAGGGCACCGTGATGGCCGACTCCTGGTCGCTGGGCCAGCCGCCGTTGTCCTTGAAGTTGCAGAGCAGCTGCGCCTGCAGCGTCGGCAGCGCGGTGCACGGCGCCGCCGGCACGGCCGCCAGGGCCAGGTCGTTGGGCAGCGGGATGTTCGGCGAGGAGAACCTCGCGAAGACGAGGTCGGGCGGCAGCGGGCTCTGCGTCACGTCGGTGCAGGCCACGACGAGCAGCGGCAGGGTCAGGATACTGGCTCGGCGAAGGGACATCGGGTTCTCCTGGGTGGAGGCGAGCGTCGGAACGGCGGCGTTCGGGTGCGGAAAAAGGCGAGCTTACGTACTTGATTCCAGCCTGATTTGAAGTCAATGAAACTCCGACGACACCACGCGTCATTCACCTCCGGGGCGTCTGCGAGCCCGGGATCGGCCACCCGCGCGGGTGGACGCGTCCGGGACCCATCCCCACCCGGCGCCGATCTCGACCGGACGCGTCATCTACGGACCGTCCGCTGACCCGACCGCGCAATCAACGCCGCGTCCGTCGCGCCGCTTCTCGATCCGCATCGCGCCCCGTATCATCGACGGCTTCCCGCGGCGCCAAGCCATCCCCGGGGCGCCGAGCCGCCCACCGCCACCGTGTCACCGGAGACGCCATGACCCGACGCCTCGCCCTGACCCTGACCCTGGCCGCGCTCGCGCTCCCCGCGCTCGCGCAGACGCCGGCCGCCCCCGCGGCCGACCCGGCCCCCGCCGCCGCGCCCGCTCCCGCGCCCGACAAGCTGACCGTCGACGTGGGCGGCTGGGCGGTGTTCAACAGCTACGCCAACTTCGGCGGCACCAACCTCAACGACCTGCCCAACCGCGCCTCCAACCCGCGCGGCGAGGTCGCCTTCGGCATGCAGGTCCGCCAGAGCCGCCTGCGCACCGTCCTCGGCCTGCCCTCCGACGGCCTGCTGGGCGGCGCCAAGCTCAAGGGGCTCGTCGAGCTCGACTTCATGGGCGGCGCGGTGGGCGGCGACCAGTCGCTGCCGCTGGTCCGCTTCCGCCACGGCTGGGTGGCCGCCACCTGGAAGGACCTCGGCAACCTGGAGCTGCTGGTCGGCCAGTCCTGGGGCCTCTTCACCGGCCCGTACTTCGCCACCTCCATCGGCCACCTCGCCGTGCCCCGCTTCGGCGGCGCCGGCTTCCTCTTCCTCCGCGCGCCCCAGGTCCGCCTCTCCGGCGACGTGGGCGACGAGCTGGCGGTGCGCTGGGCGGCGGCGGCCCTCACCAACATGGACAAGGCCACCGGGCCGGCCAACGCCGTCACCAACGCCCCCGGCGTGGGCGAGCGCTCCGGCGTGCCCAGCCTGGAAGGTCGCGTCGCCGCCGTCTACCGCCCGGGCAAGAAGAACATGGCCGAGGTGGGCGTCTCCGGCCACTGGGGCCAGGACCGCTACGTGCTGACCGGCGCTGGCAACGTCAACAAGACCGTCTCCTCGGTGGGCGTGGCCGTGGACGCCAAGCTCGACCTGCCCATGGTGACCGTGCTCGGCGGCGCCTTCCAGGGCGAGAACCTGGACGTCTGGAACTCGCTGGTGGGCGTCAACCAGACCGGCGCCGCGGCCGCCATCACCGCCGTGAAGGGGATCAAGACCAAGGGCTACTGGGGCCAGGCCCAGATCACCCCCATCGCCGGCTTCACCGTGCTGGCCGGCGGCGGCATGGAGCTGCCCAAGCTGGCCGACCTCACCGGCATGGCCGCCACCACCGTGAAGCACAACGGCCAGCTCTCCGGCGGCGTGCAGCTCAACCTCACCAGCAAGTGGAAGTGCGCGCTGGAGGCCACCCGGTACGTGACGCACTACCTCGACGACAGCCGCTTCGAGAGCACGCAGGTGGAGCTCTCGACGCTCTACGCCTTCTAGCGGGAGCCCGTCGCCCGCCTCACCCGCGCCCCCCGGCGGCCTCGCTCGAGGCGGCCCGGGGGCGCGGCCGTTCCAGGCGCGGCTACTGCGTCAGGTACATCGACCGCTCGGTGCCGAGGGCCAGCCGCCAGGCGCCGCCCACCTGGAGCCAGGTGGCGCTGCCGCGGGACACCTGGCCGTACAGCGCCGGCGAGCGCCAGATCTCGGTGCCGCTCACCGGGTCGAGGGCCACCAGGTGCTGGAGCGCCTCGCCGTAGTTGACCGGGGCCACCGAGACGGCGGCGGCCAGGTTCTTCCGCGCCGTGCCCAGGTCCTCGATGAAGAGGGCGCTGGCGCGCGCCACCGGGAAGCTGCCCTGCGGCACCAGGCCGGCGTCGAGCCGGGTCACGGCGGTGGGGCTGTCGTACCAGGTGCCGGAGGTGCCGAGCACGTACACCTCGGGCACCCCGTCGCCGTCGCAGTCGCCGGCCACCACGTCGAGCACCGCGCCCGAGGTGGCGGGCGAGTAGGAGGCCACCTCCACGAACTGGTCCGCCGCGGCGACCCAGCCGTAGGCCACCACCCGCCCGCCGGCCGCCGCGACCACCTCGGGGCGGCCGTCGCCGTCGAGGTCGGCGATCGCCAGGGCGCCGCCGCTGCCCAGCGAGACGCTCTTCCAGAGGAGCGTCTGGCCGTGGACGTCGTGGATCCAGAGGGCGCCGTCGGTGCCGATGGCCACCAGGTCGGGGAAGCCGTCGAGGTCCATGTCCGCGGCCGCCAGCCCGGTGGTGGTGCTGCTGAAGCTGCTGGACATGGCGCTGCTGGTCCAGAACACCGCGCCCGTGGCGGGATCCCAGGCCGAGAAGCGCGGGTCGTAGGTGGCGGCGGTGGCCAGCAGCAGCTCGTCCACGCCGTCGCCGTCCACGTCGGCCGGGGCGAGGCCGGCGATCCGCGACCAGTTGGAGCCGAGGTCCGGGCTGGTGGTGCCCTGGCCCGTGGCGGGATCGAGGAGGACGACGCGGGTCCCGCCGTTGGAGCCGTCGGTGCGCACCGACTGGAAGGCCAGCCGGGTCGCGCCGCCGCCGGTGCGGGCCGGCCGGCCGCCCACCATGGGCCCGTCGAGGACCTCGCCGCCGCCGGACTGCCACCGCACGGCGGCGGCGGCGGAGGTCGGGCCGGCCACGGTCACGCCCGGCGTGCTGCCGGTGCCGCCGTCCCAGGCCGCCTCCAGGCCGCCGTCGCCGTCGAGGTCGGCCACCACCACGGTGGAGGCGGAGGAGTAGGTGCCGCCCGGCGTGGCCGAGAAGGCCTGGACCAGCGCCGCAGCGGCGGCGGACCAGCGATAGGCCACCAGCTGGCCGCTGTAGTAGCTGGGCGGGAAGAGCAGCTCGTCGGCGCCGTCGCCGTCGAGGTCCCGCAGCGCGAACCCGCCCGAGGGGAGGCCGTAGCCCGGGGAGGGGAACTCCCAGAGCGGCGTCTTGAGGGCGGCGGAGTAGCCCCGCAGCGGGAAGGCGCCCACGATCTGCGCGGCGCCGCCGGCCGTCAGCCGGCCGATCTCCACCTGCGACCCGAAGCCGGGGGCGTAGGCCCACTCGTTGCGGTGGCTGGCGCCGTCCCAGACGAACCCGCCGGAGGTGACGATCTCCAGCGCCGCGTCCCCGTCCACGTTGCCCACGGCGAGGGAGCGCCCCACCGGCAGGGTGGCCGTCTCGAACTCCACCGCCAGGGTGGCCGCGTCCAGCAGCACCAGCCGGCCGGAGGTGCCGAAGGAGGAGGTGTCGGTCGAGACCAGGCAGGCCAGCTCCGGCCGCTCGTCCCCGTCCACGTCGGCCGCCTCGCAGGCCTGCCAGCGCTCCGTGGCGCCCGCCGCGGCGCGAGCCACCAGCCGGCGCGTCCGGCCGTCCAGGGCCACCAGCTCCGACTGCGCGCCGGAGAAGAGCTCGGCCAGCCCGTCGCCGTCGGTGTCGACGGCCTCGACCGCCAGCGAGATCTCGCCGGCGTAGGTGGAGGTGCCCGCCGGGCCGAGCCGGAACGGGGCCTGCCAGCTGGTGACGAGCCGGCCGCCCGACCACCGGAGCACGAAGGGGCCATTGCCGTTGGCGCCGATCAGCTCCAGGGCGCCGTCGCCGTCGAGGTCGCGGGCGCGGAAGGCCTCGATGGCGGCCGGGCGCTGCAGGCCGCTGCGGCGCAGCGCCTGCGGGCGCGCCGGGTCCACCACCCGGACCACCGCGACCACCGGCGGGGCGTCGCCCAGCCGGACGCCGAAGCGCACCTGGAGGGCGTCGTCGAGCATGGGGAGGGTGGGGGTCCAGGTGAGGGCGCCGTCGGGTGCGAGCGCGAGGCCGGCGGGCCCGAAGGCCAGGCTCAGCGCGCCTGGGGTGACGGGGTCGCCGTCGGGGTCGACCAGGTTGGCCCGCCCGGACGCCACGGCGCCGTGCTGGATCTCGGCCGGGAAGTCGATCGTCACCGTGGTCGGCGCGTCCTCGATGGTGACGCTGGCGCTGCGGCTCGTCGCGTCCTGGCCGTCGCTCACCGTGACCACCGCCTCGATGACGTCGCCCCGGGCCGTCAGGCTGCCAGGGAAGGTCGGGCCGGTCTGCCCGGCCACCTCGACCCCGTTGCGGCGCCACAGGTACGAGGTGGAGAGCGGCGCGTACTCGGGATCGCTGGCGGACACCGAGGCGGTCAGGTCGTCGCCGGTGCGCGGGTGCTCCGGCTGGAGGACCACCGAGGCGATGACCGGCGGCAGGTCGCGGACGTGGACCACCACCTCGTCGGTGGCGCTCGACACGCCGTCGGTCGCCGTGAGGCGGAACACCAGGTCGCCGTCGGTGAAGGGAGCCTGGAAGGACGTGGTGGGGCCGTTGACGAAGAGCGACACCGGCGTCCCCGACACCTGCTCCCAGGAGAAGCCGAGGGGGTAGGTGTCCGGATCGGTGCCGCTGCCGGACAGGTACACGTACTGGCCGCGCGCCACGGACTGGTCCGGGCCGGCGGCGGCCACCGGCGGCACGTTGTCGGTGGCCGAGACCACCTCCACCGCCACCTCGGCCGTGTCGCTCGCCTCGCCGTCGCTCACCACCAGCAGGAAGGCGACGTGGCAGAGGGCGTTGGGCGCGGTGAAGCGGCCGTAGGGGCCGAAGGGCTGGTCCACCACCACCGGCGGGCCGCTCACCTGGAGCCAGGTGTAGGTGAGGGGGTCGCCGTCGGCGTCGGCGCTGGCGCCGCCGTCCAGCGTGGTGAGCCAGGCGCCGTGGGCGGTGGCCGGGGCGCTGGCGGCGGCGACCGGGGCGGTGTTGAGCACGTCCACCTGCACCGTGGCCGGCGCGGACTCGACGTCGGCCGTGACCACCAGGGAGAAGGTCAGGGCGCCGCCGGTGCCGGGCGCGGTGAAGGTGGGGCGGGCGCCGGCCGCGCCGGCCAGGGTCACCGGCGCGCCGCCGACCTGCTGCCAGCGGTAGCGCAGGGTGCCGGTGAAGCCCTCCGGACCCCGGCTGGCGCTCCCGTCGAGCGTGACGGGCTGCCGCTTGGCGGTGGCCTGGCGCGGGCCGGCGTCGGCGACGGGCGCCACCGGGGGCGCGTCCTTCGACTTCGGGCAGCCGGAGAGCAGGAGCGCGGCGGCGACGAGCGCCGGGGCGAGGCGGGCGAGGCGGGTCATCGGTGTTCCCCCAGGGCGGCGCGCGGCCGCCGGTACGGACAGTCCGTTGGACGCGGCGAGGCCGGGCGCGTGACCCCGGGGGACGACCTCTCCCGGGGCCGCGGCGCTCGGCCGCAGGCGGCCATGAGGCGCAAGGTGGTGGTCCCCCCTGGACCAGCAGACGAAGGACGGAGCGCCGAGCGGCCAGCCTTTCACGCAGAGCGGAGGTCGTCCGTGATCCGGATCACCTCCGCTCGCCCCCGGGGCGCCGATGAGGCAGGCTGCACCCTCCCGCGCGCCCCGCGCGGGCCGGGAGGACGCCATGAGGTGCATCGGCATCGTCGGCGGCATGAGCTGGGAGTCGACGGCCCACTACTACGCCGCCCTCAACGAAGGGGTGAAGGCGCGCCTGGGCGGCCTCCACTCGGCGCGGATCCTGCTCCACAGCGTGGAGTTCGCCGAGATCGAGGCCATGCAGCGGGCCGGGGAGTGGGACCGGGCCGGCGAGGTCCTTCACCAGGCCGCCGCGGGCCTGGAGGCGGCCGGCGCCGACTTCCTGCTCATCGCGGCCAACACCATGCACAAGGTGGCCGACCGGATGATGGCCGGCCTCCGCATCCCGCTCCTCCACATCGCCGACGTGACCGGCGAGGCGGCGCGGCGGGCCGGCCTCTCCACGGTGGGGCTCCTCGGCACGCGCTACACCATGGAGCAGGACTTCTACGTGAAGCGGCTGGAGCAGCGGCACGGGCTCCGCGTGCTGGTGCCGGGGCCGGAGGACCGGGCCGAGGTGAACCGGGTCATCTTCGAGGAGCTGGTGCTCGGCGTGGTGAGGCCGGCGTCGAAGGCCCGCTACGTCGCGGTGGCGGAGGGGCTGGTGAAGGCGGGCGCGGGCGGGATCGTGGCCGGGTGCACCGAGATCGGGATGCTGCTCGGGCCCGGGGACCTGGCGGTGCCCCTGCTCGACACGGCGAAGCTGCACGTGGAGGCGGCGCTCGACCTGGCGCTCGCCCCCTGACGTCCGCTCAGGCCGGCTTCAGCTTCCGGTGGTCCACCACGCGCTTCGCCTTGCCGGCCGAGCGCTCGATGGTCCCCGGCGACACCAGCTCCACCTTCATGCGGATGCCGGTGATGCCGTGGATCTCCCGGTCGATGCGGTCGCGCAGCTCGACCAGCTGGCGCATCTCGTCGGAGAACTCGCCGGGGCGGATCTCCACCTTGACCACCGCCTCGTCCATGGTGCCCGGCCGCGACAGCTCGATGAGGTAGTGGGGCGCGGTCCCCTCCACGCGCAGCAGCGCCTCCTCCACCTGCGAGGGGAAGACGTTGACGCCGCGGATGATCATCATGTCGTCGGAGCGGCCCACCACGCGCCCCATGCGCGCGCCGGTGCGGCCGCAGGGGCAGGGCGAGCGGTCCAGGGCGGCCAGGTCGCGGGTCCGGTAGCGGACGATGGGCATGGCCTCCTTGGTGAGCGAGGTGAAGACCAGCTCGCCCACCTGGCCGTCGGGCACCGGCTCCAGCGTCTCGGGGTCGAGGCACTCCACGATGAAGTGGTCCTCGGCCACGTGCATGCCGCGCCGCGCACCGCACTCGCCGGCCACGCCCGGGCCGATCACCTCGGAGAGGCCGTAGTTGTTGAAGGCCAGGATGCCCAGCTCGCGCTCGATGGCGACCCGCATCTCCTCGGTCCAGGGCTCGCCGCCGAAGTGGCCGAAGCGGAGCGGCAGCGTCCCCGGGGCGTAGCCCTCGCCGCGGGCCACCTCGGCGAGGTGCATGGCGTAGGAGGGGGTGCAGATCAGCACCTCGGCCCCGAGGTCGCGGATGAGGAGCAGCTGCCTCGGCGTGTTGCCGCCGCCGCTCGGCACCACCGCGGCGCCCACCTTCTCGATGCCGGCGTGGAGGCCGAAGCCGCCGGTGAAGAGGCCGTAGCCGAAGGCCACGTGGGCGGTGTGGCCGCGCTGCAGGCCGCCGGCGGTGAGGAAGCGGGCCACCAGGCCGGACCAGGTGTCGAGGTCGCGGGCGGTGTAGGCCACGAAGGTCGGCTTCCCGGTGGTGCCGGAGGAGCCGTGGATGCGCGCCACCTCCTCGCGCGGCACCGCCAGCATCCGCAGCGGGTAGTGGCGGCGCAGGTCGTCCTTGGTGGTGAAGGGGAGGCGGCGCAGGTCGGCCAGGCCGCGCACGCCGAGCGGGTCGACGACCGCCACCTGGAACGCCTCGCGGTAGAACGGGACGCGGGCGGCCCGGGCCACCGAGGCCGCGAGCCGCTCGCCCTGGAGCGCGGCCAGCTCGGCGCGGGGGAGCGCCTCGGCCGGATCCCAGAGCCTGCCCTCGAACGGGAGTCCGCTCGCCATGGGGCTCGCGGCGCCTAGGCGCCGGCCCGCCGGTAGAGCTCCTCCGACGAGACCAGGGCGATGCCCGCCCGCTTCAGCACGTCCACCGCCGCCTCGGGGTTGTCGAGGCGGAAGAGCATGGTGGCGTCGTGGTGCGGCTGGCGCAGGCCGAAGGGGTACATGTACTCGACGGAGAGGCCGGTCTTCTCGAAGACCTCCAGCACCGAGGCCAGGCCGCCGGCGCGGTCCGGCACGTCGAGGGCCAGCAGCTCGGTGACGTTGACCACCTGGCCGGCCGCCTCCAGCACCTGGCGGGCCTTCTCCCACTCCTTCACCACCAGGCGGAGGATGCCGAACTGCTGGGTGTCGGCCAGCGACATGGTGAGGATGTCGATGCCGGCCTCGCCCAGCACCTTGCAGGGGACGAGGAGCTGGCCGGGGCGGTTCTCGAGGAAGAGCGAGAGCTGGCGGATCTTCATGGTGGGATCCCGTGGGTCCTGCGATCAGATCTTGCGGTTGTCGATGACGCGCTTCGCCTTGCCCTCGGAGCGCGCGATGGTCTTGGGCTGCACCAGGTGCACCTTCACCCGGATGCCGATGGTGTGGTCGATGGCGTCGGCCAGCTGGGCCTGCAGCGCCTCCAGGGCGCGGATGCGGTCGGAGAAGAAGTCGGCCGTCACCTCCACCTGCACCTCCATCTCGTCCAGCCCCTTCTCGCGGGTGAGGACGATCTGGTAGTGCGGCAGGGCCCCCTCGACCTTGAGCAGCGCCGCCTCCACCTGCGAGGGGAAGACGTTGACGCCGCGGATGATGAACATGTCGTCGGAGCGCCGGCCGATGCGGCGGATGCGGCGCACGGTGCGGCCGCAGGGGCAGGGCGCGGTCTGCAGCGAGGTGATGTCCCGCGTGCGGTAGCGGAGCATCGGCATGGCGCGCTTGGAGAGGGTGGTGAGCACCAGCTCCCCCTCGCTGCCGTCGGGGAGCACCTCGCCGGACTGCGGGTCGATGATCTCCGGGTAGAAGTGGTCCTCGAAGAGGTGCAGGCCGTCGCGGTGGACGCACTCGATGCCCACGCCCGGGCCGATGATCTCCGAGAGGCCGTAGATGTCGTGGGCCCGGATGCCGGTCTCGGCCTGGATGTGCTGGCGCATCTCCTCGCTCCAGGGCTCGGCGCCGAAGATGCCGACCTTGAGCTTGCCGAAGCCGATGCCGGCCTCCTTGGCGCGCTCGACGAGGTGCACCATGTAGGAGGGGGTGCAGCAGATGGCGGTGACGCCGAAGTCCTGCAGCACCATGAGCTGGCGCTCGGTGTTGCCGCCGGAGATGGGGATGACCGTGGCGCCCAGGGCCTCGGCGCCGTAGTGGGCCCCCAGGCCGCCGGTGAAGAGGCCGTAGCCGTAGGCGTTCTGCACCACGTCGCCGGCGTGGAGGCCGCAGGCGGCGAAGGAGCGGACCATCACCTCCGACCAGACCTTCAGGTCCTGCTGGTCGTAGGCCACCACGATGGGCTTGCCGGTGGTGCCGGAGGAGGCGTGGAGCCGGACGATCTCCTCCATGGGCGAGGCGAAGAGGCCGAAGGGGTAGGTGTCCCGCAGGTCGGTCTTCACCGTGAACGGCAGCTTCCCGAGATCCCGCAGCGTCCGCACGTCCTCGGGGCCGAGGTGGAGCCGGTCCATCCGCTCCCTGAAGAGCGGCACCCGCTCGTAGGCCCGGGCCACGATGGCCTGGAGCCGGGCGAGCTGCAGCGCCTCCAGCTGCGGGCGGGGCAGGAAGTCGGGGGCGCTGGCGGGGTGGAAGGCGGCGGGCAGCTCGGCGCGGGCGCCGATCACGTCACGCTCTCCTTGCCCATGCGGAAGGCCTTCACGTTGACGTCGTGGAGCCGCTCGGGGAGCGCCGCCTTGATGGCCTCGAGCCAGAGCGACTCGGGGAGATCCAGGCGGGCCGCCAGGCAGCCCAGCAGCGCCACGTTGAGCGACTTGCGGTTGGGCAGGGAGGACTCGGCGATGGCGTCGGGCGGGATGAGGACGCCGCCCTGCTTGAGCCGGCCCTGGTTCACCACCACCTCGGAGGGCGCCAGCACCACCAGGAAGTCGGCCTCGCCGTCCGGGATCATGGGCGAGAGCACCTTGGGGCCGAAGCGGACGTCGGAGTTGACCGAGCCGCCGCGCTGGCTCATGCCGTGGATCTCGGCCTTCTTGACGTCGAGGCCGGCGCGGAAGGCGGCGTCGGCCAGGATGTCGGAGGCCTTGATGGCCCCCTGGCCGCCCAGGCCGGCGATGATCACGTTCACCACCTTGGCGCCCATCTAGGCCTCCTCCGCCGTGGCGCAGGAGGCGCAGCCGGTCGGCGCGCCGGCGGCCTGCATGATGGAGAGGGCCTTCTGCTCGTTCTGCTTCTCGTAGTGGCGGATGTCGGCGGCGGCCAGGATGCAGGGGCGCCGCGCGATGATGACGGAGAGCTGCGGCGCGCCGAGGCGGCCGGTCAGCAGCTTCTCGAAGCCGGCCGGGTCGGTGACCGGGTCGATGACGTCGACGTTCTGCACGCCGAGGGCCCTGGCCAGCCCCTCGATGCTGAGCTTGCCGGTGGCGTCGTGGTCCAGGCGGCGGCCGGTGCCGGGGTGCTCCTGCTGGCCGGTCATGGCGGTGGTGCCGTTGTCGAGCACGATGAGCACGTGGCCGGTGGGCGGCGGGTTGTAGACCATCTCCACCAGGCCGTTGATGCCGGTGTGCACGAAGGTGGAGTCGCCGATGATGGAGACCACCCGGCGGGCGTCCTTCTCCGGCAGCACGTGGCGCAGGCCGAGCCCCACGCCGAGGGAGGCGCCCATGGCCACGCAGGTGTCCATGCCCTGGTAGGGCGGCAGCACGCCCAGCGTGTAGCAGCCGATGTCGCCGGCCACGATGCAGTCGAGCTTGCGCAGCGTGCCGTAGACCGGGTGGTAGGGGCAGGCCTCGCAGAGCGCGGGCGGCTTGCCCTTGGGGGCCTCCGGCTCCGGGCTCTGGTCGTGGCCGAGCAGGCGGCGCACCCGCTCCACCGAGAACTCGCCGTAGCGGAAGGCCTCGTCCTTGCCCTCCACCGGGATGCCGGCGGCCTTGCAGGCGTCGGCGACGATGGGGTCGCCCTCCTCCACCACCACGCAGCGCTTCACCGAGGCGGCGAAGGCGCGGAGCTTCTCGAGGGGGAGCGGGTGGACGGTCTTGAGCTCGAGGAGGCTGGCCTCGGGTGAGGCCTCGGCGGCGTGGCGGGCCGAGATGCCGTTGGCGATGATGCCGAGCTCGCCCTTCCCCTGGTGGACGGCGTTGAGCGACGAGCCCTCGAAGAAGACCCGCAGCCCCTCCAGCTTCTGGCGCAGGCGGCGGTGGGCCGGGCGCGCGTAGGCCGGGATCATGACGCGGGTGGGGATGTCGCGCACGAAGGCGCCGACCGGGGCCGGCTCCTGGGTGGCGCGCCGGGTGACGATGGTCTTGGAGTGGCAGACCCGGGTGGTCATGCGGAGGATGACCGGGAGCTGCCAGCGCGCCGAGACCTCGAAGGCGGCGATGGTGAGGTCGTAGGCCTCCTGCGAGTCGGAGGGCTCCAGCATGGGCAGGCCAGCGGCCACCGCGTAGCGGCGCGAGTCCTGCTCGTTCTGCGAGGAGGCCATGCCCGGGTCGTCGGCGGCGACGACCACCAGGCCGCCCTGCACGCCGGTGTAGGCGGCGGTGAAGAGCGGGTCGGCGGCCACGTTGAGGCCGACGTGCTTCATGGTGACCAGCGCCTTGGCGCCGCCGTAGGCCGCGCCGAGGCCGACCTCCAGCGCCACCTTCTCGTTGGGCGCCCACTGGGCGCGGCCGCCCAGGGCGTCGAAGGCCTCCAGGATCTCGGTGGAGGGGGTGCCGGGGTAGCCGGTGCCGAGGTGCACGCCGGCGTCCCTGCACGCCGCCGCCACCGCCTCGTCACCGCTGAGGAGCCGTCGTTCCATCGTGGGCCGCTCCGACGCGCGCGGGCGCGTCCGTAGGGCGAGCGGGCCGCCCGGTCCGTGGATGGACCGGCCTCGCGGCGGGCCGCTCGTCGTGGGCCGGCCATCTTAGAGGATGCGGGGGCGGGATCCCAGCGCCCGCCGGCCGGGCCGGGGGGGGGAATGGAACGGGCCGGTCCCCTTTGCAGGGGGCCGGCCCGCGACGCCGTGCGGCGGACGGCTAGTTGAAGGTGGCGGAGAACGCCACGCCGAACCAGTTGGTGTCCCAGGTCGGGGCGCCCGAGCCGGCGAACTTGTTGGAGGAGCGGACGAACTCCAGGTCGAGGCCGAGGCCCCAGTTGTCGCTCACCCACCACTCCTTGCCGGCGGCCAGCCGGAAGCCGAAGCCCCAGTCCGAGTACTCGTCGGAGAGGCTGTCCTTCACGTGGATCCGCGTGAAGGCCGGCGATGCGCCGAGGTAGAAGTTGCTCGGGTTGAAGTAGTAGACGAGGTCGAAGCCGTACCCGACCAGCCCGAAGTCGCCCTGGGCCGAGCCCTGGTCCACGCCGTCGAACTTCACGTTCGGGTTGCTCACCACGGCGCTCCAGATCCGGCCGCCGAGGAGGAGCTCGGGATTCACCGCGCCGCCAGCCGCGAGGTTCAGCACCGCGCCGGTGCCGGAGATCTCGGCGGAGCTGCCGAACTGGGAGGCCTTCGAGTTCGCGCCGCCCACGCCCAGCCCCAGCTGCAGGTAGAAGCCGTCGTGGGTCTGGTAGCCGGGCGCCATCGGCCGCATCGGCTGGATGGGCACCACCGGCGCCGAGTCCTGGGCGCCCGCGGCGCCCGCCAGGAGAAGCCCCACCACCACCGCCAGTCGCCTCGTCATCGTTCGTCCCCTCGTGTCGTGTGTTCGCGCCGGCCTCCCTGGCCGTGGCGCGCGAGGCCCCAGTATGCGGGGGCCGCACCCAGGGTCAAAGGAGAAGCGCCGAAATCATCCCCGCGCCTGACGCCGGTCAAGCCGCCCACCTCCACCCGTCACATGGTCGCCGGGCGGCGCCGCCTCAGAAGCGCGCCTGGAGCACCGCCGACGCCGCGTCCTCCCCCGGCGCGCGCCGGCCCCGCAGCGCCAGCGAGAGGTCGCCCCCGAGGTGCCAGCGCGCCTCGGCGGAGAGTCGCCAGGTCTCCCGCGGCGCGGCCTCCGGGAGCCAGCGCCAGCCGGCCTCGGCGAGGAGCGCGGCGCGGGCGCCGGCGCGGAGGCGCAGCAGGGCCGATGGCCCGGCGCCGAGCCGCCAGCCGCTGCCTCGGAGCCCCTCGATCCCGGGGGCGGCGTGCAGGTCGAGGTCGGCGGTGGCCAGGAGGTCGGCCACGCCGCCGAGGCCGAGGGTGGCCAGGCCGCCGCCGAAGCCGGCCGCGAAGGCCAGGGCGCCGTCGCCGCCCCGGTCGCGCAGCGTCTCGGCCCCCACGCGGAAGCGCCAGGAGGGGCGGTGGTCGAAGCGCGTCAGGTCGTTGAGCGAGGTGGCCCGCACCAGCCAGCCCTGGTCCAGCTCGACGCGCCCGGTGCCGGTGGCCACCCGCAGGGAGAGCGGCAGGAACTCGATGTCGGCGACGGCGGGGTAGCCCGCCGGCGGATCGAGGAGGTCGTGGAGGGCCAGGCGCGCCTCCAGCAGCGCGTGGGGCCCGAGCGTGCTGGACCCGCCGCCGCCCAGCGCGACGCGGGCGGCGCCGTGGCCGCGGTGGGGCGCCTCGGCCAGGGGCGGGTCGGCGGCGAGGGGCGTGGAGGGGACGCCGAGCGCGGCGCGGCGCACCAGCAGCCGCTGCCGGCGCCGGGCCAGGGCCGGGTCCTTCTCCAGCACCAGGTCCTTGAAGTGGCGCAGGTCCACCAGGTCGAGGGCGGCGTCGAGCACCGCCGCCTGCGCCGCCGGCGCCCCGTCCGGCAGCGGCGCCTCGGCGTCCTGCTCCAGCGCCTGCACGGCGTCCTGCGCCGCCGGGGGGAGCGGCGCCACCCGCGCCTGGAACTGGCGCAGGATGGAGGGGCGCCAGTGGAGCTCGCTCACCAGGCCGGGCTCGCCGGTGAGCGCCTTGACGGTCTCCGACGGGAGGACCACGTAGCGCCCGGCGCGCCGCACCAGGTCGAGGCGCGGCGCCGCCGCCTCCAGCGCGGTGAGCACGTGGTAGCTGCAGTTCTCGTCGAGGTACCAGTAGTCGAAGGTGGTGGCGCCGAGCTCCCACAGGTGGTCCACCAGCATGGCCAGCTCGGCGGGCGTGAGGGCGAGGTCGTACTCCCAGAGGTCGCGGGCCTCGGCGTCGGCGTACTCGCGGACCTTGTAGTAGTAGGCGTAGTGGGTGAACTCGCCGCGGAAGCCGCCGAGGAGCCCCTTCACCGCGTAGACCAGCGGGTTGGCGGTGTCGGCCGCCGCGGCGTAGTTCACGCCGTAGTCGAGGAGCTCGGCCCGCTCGGAGTCGCGCCGCGCGCCGCGGTCGAGGCGCAGGAGGGTGTGGCCGAAGGCGCTGGCCGGGTTGTTGAGGTAGTAGCTGGAGAAGACCACCGTCACGCCCACCGGCGAGACGCGGCGGCGGAAGTCCTCCAGGCGCGGGCAGGGGCGGGGCGGCAGGAGGTCCTCGCCGATCCCGAGCCGCTGGCGCAGCCAGCGCAGGCGCGCCGGGAAGCGGCAGGCCGGGTCGAGGAGCTCGTCGGCCTGGGCCCCGGTGTCCTCGAAGAGCGCCGAGAGCGTGGCGAGGACCTCGTCCTCCGGGTGGTGCTTCCCCCGCGGCGAGCGGAAGAAGCTCGCGCCGTCGGCCTCGCTCTTCCAGCCGAGGGGGCCGCGGACGTAGTGGCCGAGGCGGAGCCAGGCCCGGTCGTCGCCGAGCCCGAGGGCCCGGGCCCGCGCCAGCAGCGCCGGCAGGGCGGCCGGGTCGGGCCGCGGGGTGGCGGCGAGGAGCGCCGCCCGGTCCACCTCGGCGGGCGGCACGGCGGCCTGGCCGGCCGGGGCCTGGGCCAGCAGGAGGGAGAGGGCGAGGGCGGACGGGAGCACGGGGGCGGGCCGGGAACGAGGAGGGCCCCCATGAGACCATGGGGGCCCTCGCGTGCGGCGGGATTCGGGGGGCGGCTACCCGGCCTTGCAGCCCAGCGCCGGGTCCGAGTGGAGCGTCTTCAGCAGGGCGTTCGTCACCTCCACGTCGGTGGCCTGCTCCGACGGGAAGATGGCCGTGTAGTTCTGCTGCAGTGCCGCCGCCACCGCCGGGAGGTTCTCGCAGTGGTTGATGACGGCCACCGCGCCGATGGCGTCGCCCTGGCCGCGGGCGGCGTCCTTGGCGAGGGCCACGCGGTTCCCCTCCACGAACGCCTTGGTGCCCTGGGCCACCAGGCCCGGGCCGCAGTTGGAGGTGCCGGTGGTGAGGCCGAAGGTCTGGATGCCGGTGCCGTTGGTGGTGGCGGCCAGGATCTGGACCGCGCCCGGCTGGTCGCCGAACACCAGCGAGCCGAGGCCGCAGCCGGCGGCGCCGTACCGGCCGTTGCCCTTGATGCCGCCCTCGGCGAGGGCGGTGGTGGCGGTGAGGGCCAGGGCGGCGAGGAGGGCGAGCTTGATGGTCTTCATGTGGTCGGCTCCTGGCTAGCTGCGGCCGCAGCCGAGCGCGGGGTCGGCGTGGAGGGTCTGGAGGATGGCCTGGGTGACCTCCTCGGTGGAGGCGGCCTCGGAGGCGAAGATGGCCGGGAAGCGGGCCTGCAGCGCCGCGCCCACCGCCGCCGAGTCCTCGCAGCGGTTGATGACGGCCAGCGCGCCGATGGTCTCGCCCTCGCCGCGGGCGGCGTCCTTGGCGAGCGCGACGCGGTTGGTCTCGACCAGGTTGCGGGTGCCGTCGGCCATGGCGGCGGGACCGCAGTTGGAGGTGCCGGAGGTGATGCCGAAGGTCTGCGTGCCGAACAGGCCGTTGGTGGTGGCGGCCAGGATCTGCACGGCGCCCGGCTGGCTGCCGAAGGCCATCGAGCCGAGGCCGCAGCCGGCCGCGCCGTAGCTGCCCTTGCCCTTGATGGCTTCCTTGGTGGCCTGGTCCACGGCGTGGGCCGGGAAGGCCAGGAGCGCGGCGACCAGCGCCGCGGCGGTGACGATCTTCATGCGGGTCCTCCTCCTGTTTCGACCTGAGCGGTCGGGTGTGAACGGCTGGTGAAGCGGACCGGGCGGCCGCCCCTGGAGGCCCCCCGGGAAACCCTCGATAACGCAAGGGCCTGCCCACCGCGCCTGGAATCTCCGTCCCGCATGGGCCCCGGGGGCGCGGTCCCTCGTTGCGGGCCCCCGGCCCCGGGGAGATACTCCCCAGCCCCGATCACCGGGCCACCCGGAGGCGCCACCGCATGCCCTTGAAGCTCCTCGTGACCGTGAAGCGCGTCGAGGATCCGGAGTCCAAGATCCGCGTCAAGCCCGACGGCACCGGCATCGTCACCGACGGCGTCAACTACAAGCTCAACCCCTTCGACGAGATCGCCGTCGAGGAGGCGCTGCGACTCAAGGAGGCCCACGGCGGCGAGGTGGTGGTGGCCTCCATCGGGGTGGAGAAGTCGCAGACCGAGCTGCGCGCCGCGCTGGCCATGGGGGCCGACCGGGCCATCCTGGTGCGCCACGACGGGCCCCTCGACCCGGTGGTGGTCTCGGCCATCCTGGCCAAGGTGGCGGAGCAGGAGAGGCCGGACCTGGTGCTGATGGGCAAGCAGTCGATCGACGACGACCAGAACCAGGCCGGCCAGTGGCTGGCGGCGCGCCTGGGCCTGCCGCAGGCCACCTTCGCCTCCAAAAAGGAGAGCCTGGAGAGCGAGGCGGAGCAGAAGAAGCAGCCCGGCCTGCAGCTCCAGCCCTCCGGGAAGGCGCTGCGGGTGGTTCGCGAGGTGGACGGCGGCGTCGAGACCATCGAGGTGGACCTGCCGGCGGTGGTGACGGTGGACCTGCGGCTCAACAAGCCGCGCTTCGCCTCGCTGCCCGGGATCATGAAGGCCAAGAAGAAGGAGCTGAAGGAGCTCCCGGCCGCCTCGCTGGGCGTGGACCTCGCGCCGCAGGTGGTGGTGAAGAGGCTCTCCGAGCCGCCCCGGCGCGCCGGCGGCGTCAAGGTGGCCGACGTGGACGAGCTCTGGAAGAAGCTGCACGAGGAGGCGAAGGTCCTCTAGGGCCCTCGGAGCCACGCCATGACCAACGTCCTCATCGTCGCCGAGCAGCAGCACGGCACCCTCAAGAAGGCCTCCCTCCACGCCCTCGGCGCCGGCGCGCAGCTCTGCGCCCGCACCGGCGGCGCGCTCCACGTGGCGCTCCTCGGCAGCGGGATCGGCGAGGTCGCCAAGGCGCTCGCCGCCTTCGGCGCCACCGTCCACGCCGCCGACGACGCGGCGCTGGCCCACGGCCTCGCCGAGGCGGCCGCGCCGGTCATCGCCCAGATCGCGAAGTCCGTCGGGGCCGGCTACGTCGGCGCCGCCGCCACCGCCTCCGGCAAGGACGTGCTCCCCCGCGCCGCCGCGCTCCTCCAGGCCGCCATGGCCACCGAGGTCCTCGGCTTCGGCGGCGAGGGGGCCGAGGTCACCTTCCGCCGGCCGATGTGGGCCGGCAACGTGGTGGCCGAGGTGGCGCTGGCCACGCCGGTGAAGGCCTTCACCGTCCGCCCCACCGAGTTCCCCGCCGCGGCCCCCGCCGCCGCCCCCGGCGCCGTGCAGGCCGTGGCGGTGTCGGTCGGCCCGCTCAAGACCCGCTTCGTCGAGTTCGCCGAGGTGAAGAGCGAGCGGCCGGAGCTGACCGAGGCGCGGGTGGTGGTGGCCGGCGGCCGCGGCACCAAGGGCGACTTCAAGCCGCTGGAGGCCCTCGCCGACCTCCTCGGCGCCGCGCTCGGCGCCTCGCGCGCCGCGGTGGACGCCGGCTGGTGCCCCAACGACTGGCAGATCGGCCAGACCGGCAAGGTGGTGGCGCCGGAGCTCTACGTGGCGGCCGGCATCTCGGGCGCCATCCAGCACGTGGCCGGCATGAAGGGCGCCAAGGTCATCGTGGCCATCAACAAGGACGCCGAGGCCCCCATCTTCCAGATCGCCGACTACGGCCTGGTGGGCGACCTCTTCAAGGTGGTCCCGGAGCTGGCGGCGAAGATCAAGGCGTCGAAGTGACCGAGGCGGGGCTGGCCGCGCTGGGGATCCACCGGATCCCGGTCCCCATCCCCTTCGTGGCCGCCGGCGGCCCGGTCAACGCCTACGCCATCGAGGCGCCCGACGGCACGCTGACCCTCTTCGACGCCGGCTTCGGCTCGGCGGAGGCGCAGGGGGCGCTCTCGGCCGGGCTGGCCGCCCTCGGGCGGCGGCTGGAGGACGTGCGGCGCGTGGTCCTCTCCCACGGCCACGTCGATCACTACGGCGCGGCGCGCTGGGTGCAGGAGGCGGGCGGCGCCCGGGCCGGCGCGGCGGCCGACGCGGTCACCGTCTCCATCCACCCCGGCGACGCCGGGAAGGTCTCCGAGGCCGGGCCGCGCTTCCGCGACCTCGTGCCGGCCTTCGACGCCCACTTCGCCCGCCTCGGCGTGCCGGAGGAGGTGCGGGCCGCCATGCACCGGGCCGGCGAGGCCTCCTACGGCGCGGCGCGCCGCCTGCCGGCGGTCCGGCCGCTCGCCGAGGGCGACGTGGTGGAGGGGAGGCACGTGCGCTTCACCGTGCTCCACTTCCCCGGCCACACGCCCGGGCTCTGCGCGCTCCACGAGCCGGAGCGCCGGCTGCTCATCGCGGCCGACCACCTGCTGGAGAAGATCTCGCCCAACCCGCTCATCGAGCTCGGGCCCGACGGGCGAGACGGCTTCTTCCGGCCGCTGGTGCGCTACCTCGACTCCATCGCCCGCACCCGCGCCCTCGACCTCGACCTGGTGCTGCCGGGCCACGGGCCGGCCTTCTCCGGCCACCGGGAGATCATCGACGGGCTCAGGGCGTTCTACGAGAAGCGGCAGGCGCGGCTCCTGGCGGAGCTGGCCGGGGGCCCGAGGAGCGGCTGGGAGCTCTGCAGCGCCCTCTTCCCCCGGGCGCGCGGGCCGGAGACCTTCCTCACCATGAGCGAGACCGTGGCCAACCTGGAGGTGCTGGAGGCGCGCGGGGCGGTGGTGCGGGAGGAGGCGGAGGACGGCTGGCGGTACCGGGCCGCCTAGGGCCCGCTCCGGCGGCCATCGCACCGCGCGTGGAACGACGCGGCGCGCGTCCGGGCCCGGCGTTAAGGGAGGGCCACCATGCACGCCCGCGGGACCTTCGAGGTGCAGCTCACGCCCATGCCGGTGGACGTCTACACCGACGCCGCCACGCTCGGCCGGATGACCATCGACAAGCAGTTCACCGGCGACCTCGTCGGCACGGGCAAGGGCCAGATGCTGACCGGGATGGGCCAGGTGAAGGGGTCGGCGGCCTACTCGGCCATCGAGCGCTTCACCGGCACCGTCGCCGGCAAGCGCGGCACCTTCGTCATGCAGCACACCGGCGTGGTGGCCCGCGGCGCCCAGTCGCTGGTGATCACCATCGTGCCGGACAGCGGCACGGACGAGCTCGCGGGGATCGCGGGGACCCTGGCGATCAACGTCACCGGGAAGCACCACGGCTACGACCTCGAGTACACGCTGCCGGCCGGGCCCTGAGCGGCGGGCCCTACTCCCTCACGAACGTGAAGGTGCACGGCCGCCCCTCGGCGCGCCGGCCGGTGCCGCGGCCCCCCTCGAAGCGGGCGGCCACGCCGTAGGCGTAGAGGGTGCCGGGCGCCTGGCCCTTCAGGCTGTACTCGGGGCCGCTGGTGAGGCCGCCGGCGCTGAGCTGGGCCTGGCCGTCGGGCTCGATGGTCCCCTCCAGCCTGAGGAAGCCCGGGGTGCCCTCGGCGAGGCGCTGGCCCTGGAGCCGCCCGTCCTTCACGGTGGCCGGGAAGCGGAAGGCGTAGCCCTTCACCCGCTCGCCGTCGGTCACCTTGGGGCACTCGACGGCCACCACCCAGGCGCCGTCGAAGCGGGTCATGGCCGAGCGGGCGGCCTTCGCGCCGAGCGGGGCCAGCAGCTCGTCCACCGCGCCCGGCAGCGCCGCGAGGAGGCCGTCCACGGCGCCCGCCTGGCGGGTGAGCCGGTTCACCGAGGTGGCGCGGGCGTCGAGGAGGGCCAGGCTGAGGAGCCAGCTCGAGCCGACCTTGGAGACCTCGCTGGTCACCAGGTAGGCGACGCCGAGGTCCGCGGCGCAGCCGGTGGTGGCGCAGCCGGCCAGCTGCCGCTGCCGCTCGAAGCTGAGCACCGCCCGCAGGTCGGCGCCGGAGACCACCGCGAGCGCCGGCCGGCGCGCCACCTCCGAGGCCAGCAGCGCCGAGAGGCCGTCGGAGGCCGTCTTCTCCAGGGCGCCGTCGTCCCTGAGGTCGAGCACCGCGATGCGGCTCGGCGGCGGAGGCGCTCCGGCGGCGGCGAGGGGGGCGAGGGCCAGGAGCGCCAGGAGCGCCAGGAGCGTCGATCGCCAGGACATCCGCCGAGCCTGCCCTCGACCGGCGGCGGCGGTCAACGCGAGGTCCGGGCCAGCGCCTCCGTCCCAGGGACGTCATGACGCGCCTCCGGTGCGTCATGCCTGCGTCATGAGCGCGTCAAATGAGTGATTCCAGGCGCTTGCGTCGAATTACTCCCGGTCCGGCTCGGCGCGGTCTCGCGGGGCCTCCCCCTCCCCGGCGCCGCGGACGTGCTACAGCCCTCACCAGGCGTGCACGCCCTGCGACCCCCGCCGGGGGCGCGTCCGATCGAGGTTCCCATGGAGAGCGAGACCTGCCGGACCTGCGGCGGCGACGGGCGCATCGGCAACTCGCTGGGCGGGAGCAACGCCCGCTGCCCGAGCTGCCACGGCACGGGGCGGCGCGCCGAGCTCGGGGGCTTCCGGGACGTCACCAAGACCAAGCCGGAGCACTACCGGCCGGCCGGCGCGGCCCAGGCGCCCGCGGGGCCGCGGACGCCCATCTCGGCGGAGGCGGTCCAGCTGGCGCGCGACGTCAACGCCAGCGCCCTGGCCGCCGACGCCAAGGCGCGCCTGGTGGCCGAGATCGTGGCGCACGAGGCCGAGCACGGCCGCTGCACCAAGACCTTCCTCAAGAAGGTGCGCAAGCAGGTCAAGCCGGGCGGGTAGCCCGGCCCGTCGCGCCGCGCCGACACCCCGGCCCCGTCGAGCGCCTGGTAGGCCCCTTCAGCCAGGTCCGCACCCGTCGAAGAGGGGTCTCGCCCCGGCGACCCGCGGGCCGCAGGGCGGAAGGGGCGCGCACCCTCGCACGCCGTCCGGACCCGGCGCAGCACCCGCACCCACAGGTAGGCTCGCTGAAACCGACCGGATTCCGGGCACTCCCGCCGCGTCAACGCGCCGCGCCACCGATCCTGTCCACCCACCCGCACCGGGCGTAGCCTTTGCCGCGGCAAAGACGTGGTCATGAGGCGGACCCGACGGGCCGCCATCAACGAGGGGAGAAGACGGTGAGCGAGGCGAACAAGGTCCAGTCCACGGCATCCACGGCAGCCCTCCCGCACGGCGAGGCGCTCCTCCACGACCCGCTGCTCAACAAGGGCACGGCCTTCACCAGGGCGGAGCGCGACGCGCTCGGGCTGCGCGGCCTCCTGCCGCCGCACGTCCACACCATGGAGGAGCAGGTGGCGCGGGTGCTGGACAACCACCGCAACAAGAACACCGACCTGGAGCGGTACATCCACCTCTCCAGCCTGCAGGACCGCAACGAGACCCTCTTCTACCGGGTGGTGGCCGAGCACATCGAGGAGCTCATGCCCATCATCTACACGCCCACGGTGGGCCAGGCGTGCCAGCAGTGGGGCCACCTGTTCCGGCGGGCGCGCGGCCTCTACATCTCCTGGGAGGACCGCGGCCGCATCGCCGAGGCGCTGAAGAACTGGCCCAACCCGGACGTGCGCGTCATCGTGGTCACCGACGGCGAGCGCATCCTCGGCCTGGGCGACCAGGGCGTGGGCGGCATGGGCATCCCGGTGGGCAAGCTCTCCCTCTACACCGCCTGCGCCGGCATCGACCCGGCCACCACGCTGCCGGTGATGCTCGACGTGGGCACCGAGAACGAGGGCTACCTCAAGGACCCGCTCTACATGGGCCTGCGCCAGCGCCGGGTGCGCGGCGCCGAGTACGACGCCTTCGTGGCGGAGTTCATCGAGGCGGTGCAGCAGGTCTTCCCCAAGGTGCTCCTCCAGTTCGAGGACTTCGCCAACCTCAACGCCTTCCGGCTGCTGGAGCAGTGGCGCCACCGCATCTGCACCTTCAACGACGACATGCAGGGCACCGCGGCGGTGACGCTGGCCGGCCTCTTCTCGGCGCTGCGCCTCACCGGCGGCAAGCTCCGCGACCAGAAGATCCTCTTCCTCGGCGCCGGCGAGGCCGGCGTGGGCATCGGCGACCTGATCGTCTCGGCCATGGTCGACGAGGGGGCCACCGTGGAGGAGGCGCGGAAGCGCTGCTGGTTCGTCGACTCCCAGGGGCTGGTGGTCAAGTCGCGCCAGGGCCTGGCGGAGCACAAGCTCCACTACGCCCACGACGCGGCGCCGGCCAAGGACCTGCTCACCGCCATCGAGCAGCTGAAGCCGACGGCCCTCATCGGCGTCTCCACCGTCTCGCGGGCCTTCAACCAGGCGGTGGTGGAGGCCATGTCGCGCCTCAACGCGCGCCCCATCGTCTTCGCCCTCTCCAACCCGACCTCCAAGTCGGAGTGCACCGCCGAGGAGGCCTACCGCTGGTCGAAGGGGCAGGCCATCTTCGCCTCCGGCAGCCCCTTCCCACCCTGCGTGGTGGAGGGGAAGGCCTTCGTGCCCGGGCAGGGGAACAACTCGTACATCTTCCCGGGCGTGGGGCTCGGCGTGGTGGCCAGCGAGGCGAAGCACGTCACCGACAGGATGTTCTCGGCGGCGGCGCGCACCCTGGCGTCGCTGGTGCTCCCCACCGACCTGGAGATGGGGCGCATCTACCCGGCGCTGACCCGCATCCGCGAGGTCTCCCTGGCCATCGGCACCGCCGTGGCCGAGATGGCCTTCAAGGAGGGGCTGGCCCGCGCGAAGAAGCCGGCCGACGTGGCGGCGCTGGTGAAGGCCACCATGTGGGAGCCGAGGTACCGCACCCTGGCTTGAGCAGCGACGGCGAGGCCGGCCCCCCGGGCGCTCCACCGTCCGCCGGGCCGGCCCCTCGCCGGGTCTACCGGTACGCCGCCGGATCCTTGAGCCGGTCCAGCGCCCGCGCCACCAGCGCGCCGCCGGGGCCGGGGTGGCGCAGGCACCACTCCAGCGGGGCCACCTCGAAGGCCGCCCGCTCGGCGGGGGGCACGCCCTCGGCGTGCTTGAGGTCGTTCCGGTCGAGGAGCGCGGCGCGCAGCGCGGCCACCGACTCCAGGCTGAGCGGCGGCGGCCAGGGGGCGGCCGAGGGGTGGGGGAAGATCCCGTTCGACATCCGGCCAGCGTCCGCCGTCGCGCGGGCGCGGTCAACGGACCGGGCGTGACGCCCGCGCCCCAGGGAGGGGCGGCACCAGGTCGCGCGACGGCCAGCCGGGCCGGTGCCAGCATGGCGACATCCACGCTGCGTGGGGGGACGCCATGAGGAGAGAGCTGCTCGCGGCCGCGGCCGCGGTGGTGCTGCTGGGGTGCGGCGGCGGCGAGTCGAAGCCGACGGGCCGCACGCCGTATCCACTCGACCCGACGCCGGAGTCGCTGGCGCCGGCCTCGCTGGCGCGCCTGCGCGCCTCGATGGCGGGGCTGGTGGCGGCGGAGCCCATCGCCTCGGCGGCCGGCTCCGACCTGGTGGCCCTCTACGCGGCCCAGCTCGAGGCGCTCTCCGTCCCCCTCGAGGCGCGCCTGGAGGCGGCCCGCGGCGCCGCGCGGGCCGCGGTGCCGGGCGCCTCGGCCGCCTCGACCTGCCAGACCCACTCCGGCGCGGCGGAGCTGGAGGGGGTGCAGGTGGAGCTGACCGGCCAGATCTGCTCCGGCGTGGTGGGGGATCGGGTGCAGGTGAGCATGGCCATCTCCACCGCCGTGGTCGGCGTCTCCGGCGGGCGCGAAGGCCAGGCCCTCACGGTGAGCGGCCGCATCAACGCCGACGCCGAGGCTTGCCCGACCGCGGAGGGGAAGCTGCAGGGCACCTTCACCATGAACATGGAGGCGCGCTGGGCCGACGGCGCCCGCACCACCGCCGCCGGCCGGACCGGCGTGCTGGAAATGCAGGCCTACGTGGGCGACGACGCCGAGTTCGACCACGCCGACTTCCAGTACGAGGGGTCGCTGCGCTTCGAGAAGGACGGCGGCCACCAGGTCCTCCAGCTGACCTCGGAGGCGCAGGGGGTGAAGCCGGAGGAGATCGGGCCCCTCTGCGAGCTCCTCCTCGCCAACCTGGAGGTCGAGGGCGACCCCGGCAGCCTCACCGTCCTCTTCGGCATCTCCGACGCCCTGGTCCGGCAGTCGATCATCGACGTCCTGGCCTTCCCGGCGGCCGGCGCGGTGGTGGGCAGCGAGGCGGCGAAGGAGCACTGGCACGAGGACAACGCCTGCGTGGAGCTGGTCCCCACGCCCGACCCGTTCCAGGTGTCGGCCGGCGAGGCCAGGCAGCTGGAGGTGGCCATCCGCCGGGTGTCCGGCGGGGCCGACGTGGAGGGCGACGTGGAGGCCGAGGCGCTCACCGGCTCGGTCTCCCCCGGCACCGCCCCGGCCGCGCCCGGCGCGCCCGCCGCCTTCACCTACACCGCCCCGTCCGACGGCGCCGAGGGGCAGCTCCAGCTGCGCGCCACCACCCGCGCCGGCCTGGCGTCCCGCCTGGTCCGGACCACCAGCCCGCTGCGCCTGGCGCTCGACGCCACCCTCTCCCTCACGGCCGGGGAGACCACGCTCACCGGCCACGTGCGCGCCGAGGTGGCGCTCGCCGGCGGCGCGGGCGCCGGCAGCGGGCCCATCGAGTACCTCTCCTTCAGCTGGACCCTGCCCGGCTGCAGCGTGGCGAGGGGCGCCCTCTCCGCCTCGGCGCTGGTGGTCGAGGCCGCCACCATCGACGACGACGCCCCGGCGGCGACGGTGGTCCGGCTGCGGCCGTTCTCCACCGCCGAGGCCTACGTGATCACCTGCCCCACCGGCGGCGGGCCCGGCACCATGACCTGGTTCGGCGGGACCTTCACCACCGCCCACGAGGCGGAGGCGGCGGTGGTGGACGGGGCCTTCGCCCTGTCGATCACGGGCTGGGAGAAGGGCACCGCGGCCGGCGTCCGCCAGCGCAAGGTCTACGACCGGACCGTGCCCATGGGCGGGGGGACGCTCACCGAGCAGACCACCCTGGAGCTCCGCGGCGGGGCCGCGCCCTAGCTGGCGGCCGCAGGCGGGCGCGGGGAACCCTCGCCCGGCGCTCCGGTGCGGGCCGGGTGCGCTCCGGCCAGCACGCGGCACCCGGCCGCACGCCGAAGCATTGCGCTCCGCGGGGGGGCCCGAGCGGCCCGGCCGCCGCCCCCGGGCGCGTGCCTAGCATCGGCCCATGTCCTCCCCACCGCTCCGGGTGGCGCTGGTCTACCCGCCCTCGCGGACGCAGCCGCACCACACGCCGCCCATGGGGTTGCTCATGCTGGCGGCGGTGCTGGAGCGGGCGGGCCACACCACGGGGCTCTTCGACGCCAACGCCGTCCACCACCGGCTCGACTCGGAGGGCGTGGCGCGCGAGGTGGCGGCCTTCCGGCCCGACGTGATCGGCGTGACGCTGGTGACGCCGCTGGTGCAGGAGGCCTACCGGCTCGCCGGCCTCCTGCGCCCCCTCGGCGCACCGCTCCTGGCCGGCGGGCCCCACGCGACGCTCCTGCCCGAGGAGCCGCTGGCCCACGGCTTCGACGCGGTGGTGGTGGGGGAGGGGGAGCCGGTGGTGGTGCAGGCGGTGGAGGCCCTGGCCGGGCGCGGGGCGCGCCAGGCGGTGCCGGGGCTGGCCTGGCGCGGCCAGGCCGGCCTGGTCCACCGGAACGAGCCGCCGCCGCCGCCCGACCTCGACGCGCTGCCCTGGCCGGCCCTCCACCTGGCCGATCCGGCCCACTACGACCCGGCGGCCGACTGCGTGCTGGTCATGAGCTCGCGCGGCTGCCCGGCCCGCTGCGCCTACTGCGCCGGCGGCCTCTTCGGGCGACGCTTCCGCTTCCGCTCCGCCGCCAACGTGGTGGCCGAGCTGCTGGAGCGCCACCGCACGCTGGGGACGCGCCACGTCCTCTTCGTGGACGACTCCATGGGCGTGAACCGCGAGCGGCTGCGGGAGATCTGCCGCCTGCTCGTCGAGGCCGGCCGGCCCGTCACCTGGCAGATGATGACCCGGGTCGACTCGATGGACCCCGAGCAGCTCCGGCTGGCGGCGGCGGCCGGCTGCACCCGCATCGACTACGGCCTGGAGAGCGGCAGCCCGGAGACGCTGCGGCGCATCCACAAGCCGCACACCCTGGAGATGGCCCGGCAGGTGGTGGTGGACACCGCGGCGGCCGGCATCCAGCCCTACGTCTTCTTCATCCTCGGCTTCCCCTGGGAGGATCCGCCGGCCCTCGACGAGACGCTCTCGCTGATGCGCTTCCTGGCGCCGTACGTGGAGAACTTCCACCCGGCCATCGCCTCCATCCTCATCCCCTTCCCGGGCACGGAGATCTACCGGGACTACGCCGGGCGGTACGGCTTCGACGGCTGGTGGCTGGGCGGCCGGCGCAGCTACGACGCGCCGCGGCCGGCCACCCACGCGTACCACGAGTGCGTCCTCTACCGGAACGGCGCGGTCCTCGACGCCGACTTCTTCCGCTACCCCGCGCCGGTGCGCCGCAAGATCTTCGAGATCTTCCGCTTCATGTACTTCCACAACCTGCGCGGCGAGCCGCTGCTGCGGCGGGCGCGGCGCAAGGCGCTCTTCGACCTCTCGGTGGCGCTCTCGCACCGCTTCCCGGGGCTGGAGCGCCGGCTCTTCGGCGGGCTGGGGCGGCTGCGGGCGGCGTGAGGCCCGCGCCGGCGGCGGCGATGGTCGGTCCGTCCCGGCTCGCCCGGCGCTCCGTCCGCGGGTACACTCCCGCGCCGTGAAACCGCTCCCCTTCCGCCCGCTCGACACGCTGCTGGTCTTCTTCCCGGCCACCCTGGCCGTCCACTTCATCTGGCCCGAGCGCGACACGCTCACCTTCGTGCTGGCCTGCCTGGCGGTCATCCCGCTGGCCGGCATCATGGGGCGGGCCACCGAGGCGCTGGCCGCCCACGTGGGCGCGGCCTGGGGCGGCTTCCTCTCGGCGGCGCTGGGCAACGCCGCCGAGCTGATCCTGGCGCTGGCGGCGCTGCGGGCCGGCCAGCTCGACGTGGTGAAGGCCTCCCTCACCGGCTCCATCATCGGCAACCTGCTGCTGGTCTTCGGCGCCGCCATGGTGGCGGGCGGCTGGAACCGCGAGAAGCAGCGCTTCAACGTGACGGCGGCCGGCGCCGGCAACGCCACCCTCTACCTGGCCTCGGTGGCGCTCCTGGTCCCGGCGCTGCTCCACCACGGCGTCGACCCGCACCCCGAGACCCGCGTCCCGACCTCGGTGGCCATCTCGGTCATCCTGCTGGTCCTCTACGCGCTCTCGATGCTCTTCTCGCTCCGCACCCACGTGCACCTCTACGCCGAGGAGGCGGAGGCGGCCCACGAGGTGCACTGGTCGAAGGGCAAGGCCATCGGCGTGCTGCTCCTCGCCACCGTGGCGGTGGGCGTCACCGCCGAGGTGCTGGTGGCGGAGCTGGAGGGGGCCACCCACGAGCTGGGGCTCTCGCAGGTCTTCGTGGGCGTCATCGTGGTGGCGGTGGTGGGCAACGCGGCCGAGCACTCCACCGCGGTGCTGATGGCCATGCGCAACAAGATGGACCTGGCCCTCAACATCGCGGTCGAGTCCTCCAAGCAGGTGGCGCTCTTCGTGGCCCCGGTGCTGGTGCTGGCCGGCCTGGCCTTCGGCCAGCCCATGGACCTGGTCTTCACCGAGCTGGAGGTGGTGGCGGTGGCGGTCTCGGCCGGCGCCATCACGCTGGTGGCGCTCGACGGCGAGTCCAACTGGCTGGAGGGGTCCATGCTGATCGCGGTCTACCTCGTGCTGGGGGTGGCCTTCTTCTTCGTGTGACGCCCGGCGTGCTGGCGGGTCGCACCAGGCCGAGGGAGAGGCCGCCGCGGCCCTGAGGCGCATGGCCGGCGCGGGCCGGGAGTGGGAGCGTGGAGCCGTCGCCCCACCCGGACCGGCGCGCCCCCGCGGCGCGAGGAGCCGACCATGAGCCGAGCGTCCTCCCTGCTGGCGTTGCTCCTCGCCTGCCCCGCACCGGCCGCCCTGGCCGACGAGCCGCCCTGCCTCGGCGCCGACGCCGTCCTCGCCGACGCGGCCGACCCGACCGGCGGCTGGCTGGTGAAGGAGTCGAGCGTCGAGGTCCGGCGGCGCCTGGAGAAGGTGGCCGGGAAGCGCTGGCGGGGCGACACGCTGTACGTCTCCTGCGCCCTCCAGGGGCCGGCCATGGAGGTGCCCCTGGTCGACGTGCTGACCCGGGGCGGCGGGGTGGCGCTGGCGAAGGGCGGCAAGCGGCAGTTCCAGCGGCTGGCGGCCGACGCCGGCCACGCCCCGCAGGAGGCCGACGTGCTCTTCACGCGCTACGCGCGGCTGGAGCGGTCGTTCTTCCGGACGCTGCCGGACGGCCAGGGCGGCTCGGCGCCGGAGGACCAGCTCATCCTGCGCCGGCAGGCCAGGGCCCTCGGTCTCCCGGACCCGGAGGCCGCCGACGGGGAGGCCGGGGAGGGCGGCGATGGTGGCGATGGTGGCGATGGCGAGGACGGCGTGGACCCCGCCCTGGCGAGGAAGATCGAGGCGGCCGAGGCGCGCGGCGACCTGGCCGAGGTGATGCGGCTCGGCCAGGAGGCCCGGAGGAGCCCGGCCGAGCAGGGAAAGGCCGCGTCGCAGCGGGTCGCCCGGGACAGGTGGCTGCTCCTGGAGCAGTCCTTCGCGACGCTGGCCGAGGCCGCCCGGCCGACGCGGGTGGTCCGCAAGGCGTCCCCCTGCTCGGTCTGCCGCTGGCCCGACGAGGCAGCCGGCCGGCCCTGAACGTCGGCGGTGCGTTCGCGGCTCCCCGGCACGACCCCCGCGACGAGCCCGGCCCCGATCGGCTATCCTGCGCGTTCGCCCGGAGGACGTCGCATGGACGTGGTCCAGCTCTCGGTGTTCCTGGAGAACGCCGCCGGCCGCCTCGCCGAGGTGGCCGAGGTGCTGGCCGCGTCCTCGGTCAACGTCCGGGCCCTGTCGCTCGCCGACATGGCCGAGTTCGGCATCCTGCGGCTGGTGGTGGACGACACCGCCCGGGCCCAGGCGGCGCTGAAGGGCGCCGGCTTCACCGCCTCCACCACCCCGGTCGTCGCCGTCTCCATCCCGGACACCCCGGGCGGCCTGGCCAGCGTGCTGCGCGCCCTCGACGGCGGCGGCCTGGGGGTCGAGTACATGTACGCCTTCGCCCAGCAGCAGGGGGGCCAGGCCACCATCATCTTCCGCGTCGAGGACCAGGCCGCCGCGCTGGCCGCCCTGCGCGTGCGCGGCCTGCGCATCCTCGACGGCGCCGAGGTCCACGGCGCCTGAGCGCCACCCCTGATCCCGCAGCCCGCACCGACCGCCACGCCGCTGAAGCCGACGCCGCTGTCCACCCGCCACCTTTCGACGACGAGGGACACTCCATGACGCGCTTCACCCTGACGTGCCTGGCCCTGCTGGCCATGCCGTTCGCCGCCGGCGCGGCCGAGCCCATCAAGCTCGGCGCGCTCCTCTCGGTCACCGGCCCGGCCGCCTTCCTGGGCGGCCCGGAGGCCCGCACCCTCGAGATGGCCGTCGAGGAGCTCAACGCCAAGGGCGGCCTGGGCGGCCGCCCGGTGCAGCTGATCGTCAAGGACACCGGCGGCTCGCCGGAGAAGGCGGTCTCCTTCGCCAAGCAGCTCATCGACGAGGAGCAGGTCTTCGCCATCGTCGGCCCCTCCACCTCCGGCGAGACCATGGCGGTGAAGGCGCTGGCCGAGGGCTCGGGGACGCTGCTCCTCTCCTGCGCCGCCGCCGAGGTGATCGTGAACCCGGTGGCGAGGTGGGTCTTCAAGACCGCCCAGAAGGACAGCCACGCCGCGACGGCGATCTTCCAGCAGCTCAAGAAGATGGGGCTGACCAAGGTCGGCGTCCTCACCAGCAACACCGGCTTCGGCAAGGCCGGCAAGGAGCAGCTGGAGAAGCTGGCGCCGGAGCACGGCGTCACCATCGTGGTCTCCGAGACCTACGACAAGGCGGCCACCGACCTCACCGCCGAGGTGACCAAGCTGAAGGCGGCCGGGGTGCAGGCCATCGTCAACTGGTCCATCGAGCCGGCCCAGGCCATCGTCATCAAGAACGCCCGGCAGATCGGCTTCACCGCCCCCATCTTCCAGAGCCACGGCTTCGGCAACGTGCAGTACGCCCGGGCCGCCGGCGCCGCCGCCGAGGGCGTGATCTTCCCGGTGGGCCAGCTCATGGTGGCCGAGTCGCTGCCGGCCAGCCACCGGCAGAAGGCGGTGGTGACCGCCTACAAGAAGGCCTACGAGGCCCGCTTCAAGGAGGACGTCTCCGGCTTCGGCGGCTACGCGGCCGACGCCCTCCTCATCCTCCAGACCGCGGTCAAGGCGGCCGGCGGCGCGGGCGACCGCGAGGCGGTGCGCGCCCAGGTCGAGAAGGTCTCCGGCCTGGTCGGCGTGAGCGGCGTCTTCACCCTCTCGCCGACCGACCACAACGGCCTCGGCCTCGACTCCTTCGAGCTGGCCACGGTGAAGGACGGCAGGTTCGTCCTCCTCGGGGGGAAGTGAGCGCCATGATCGCCCGCCTCCTCGCGGCCGCCGCCGCCGCCCTCCTCCTCACCGTCCCCGCCGCCCGGGCCGCCGAGCCCATCAAGGTCGGCGCCATCCTGGCCGTCACCGGCCCGGCCTCCAACCTGGGCGCCCCCGAGGCGCGCACCCTGGAGCTGCTGGTCGAGCAGCAGAACGCCAAGGGGGGCGTGGGCGGCCGGCCCATCCAGCTCCTCCTCAAGGACTCCGGCGGCTCGCCGGAGAAGGCGGTCTCCTTCGCCAAGCAGCTCATCGACGAGGAGCAGGTGGTGGCCATCATCGGCCCCTCCACCTCCGGCGAGACCATGGCCATCAAGGCCATCGCGGAGCAGGGGCAGACCATCCTGCTCTCCTGCGCCGCCGCCGAGGTGATCGTGAACCCGCTGGCGCGCTGGGTCTTCAAGGTGGCGCCCAAGGACGCCGACGCGGTCGACCTGCTCTTCGACCGCATGAAGGCGGCCGGGACCACGCGAATTGGCGTGCTCTCCAGCAACACCGGCTTCGGCAAGGCCGGCAAGGACCAGATCGAGAAGCGGGCCGCCGCCCACGGCATCACCATCCTGGCCAACGAGACCTACGACAAGGCGGCCACCGACCTGACCGCCGAGGTGACCAAGCTGAAGGCCGCCGGCGTGCAGGCGGTGCTCAACTGGTCCATCGAGCCGGCCCAGTCGATCGTCCTCAAGAACGCCCGCCAGGTGGGGCTCACCGTCCCGCTCTACCAGAGCCACGGCTTCGCCAACGTGCAGTACGCCAAGGCCGCCGGCGCGGCGGCGGAGGGCGTCATCTTCCCGGCCAGCCGCATCGTGGTGGCCGACGCGCTGGCCGCCTCCCACCCGCAGAAGGCGGTGGTGACGGCCTACAAGCAGGCCTACGAGGCCCGCTACAAGGAGGACGTCTCCACCTTCGGCGGCCACGGCTACGACGCCTTCACGGTGCTGGTGAAGGCCCTCGGCCAGGGGGGCGGCGACAAGGAGAAGGTCCGCGCCGCCATCGAGGGGACCAGGGGGCTGGTCGGCACCGCCGGCGTCTTCAGCTTCTCGGCCACCGACCACAACGGGCTCGACGCCTCGGCCTTCGAGCTGCTCACGGTGAAGGACGGGAAGTTCGTCCCGCTCAAGTAGCCCGTGACCCTCGAGCTGGCGCTCCAGTACCTGGTGGCGGGCCTGACCTACGGCACCATCTACGCCGTGGTCGGGATCGGCTTCAACATCATCTACAACACCACCGGCATCATCAACTTCGCCCAGGGCGAGTTCGTGATGCTGGGCGGGATGACCGCTGTGACGCTGCAGCGCTTCGTGCCGCTGCCGCTGGCCATCCTGGGGGCCGTGCTCATCACCATGGTGATCGGCGCGCTGGTGGAGGTGGTCTTCATCCGCTGGCTCAAGAAGCCCTCGGTGCTGCGCCTCATCATCATCACCATCGGCGTCTCCATCGTGGTGCGCGAGGCGGCGCTGCTGGTCTGGGGGGAGCAGGTGCGCTCGCTCCCCTACTTCACCGGCGACGAGGTCACCTCCCTCTCGCTGGGCGGCGTCCACGTCTCGCCCCAGGTGCTCTGGAGCCTGGCCACCTGCGCGGTGGTGGTGGCGGCGCTGCAGCTCTTCTTCCGCCACACCCGCACCGGCCGCGAGATGCGCGCCTGCGCCGCCAACCGCGAGGCGGCGGCGCTCTGCGGCCTCTCCACCCGCAACCTGGTGACGCTCTCCTTCGTCCTCTCGGCGGGGATCGGCGCGCTGGCCGGCTGCGTGGTCTCGCCCATCACCTACACCCGCTACGACATCGGCGGCGCCCTGGCCATCAAGGGCTTCACGGTGGCCATCCTGGGCGGCCTGGGGAACTCCGGCGCCGCGGTGGCGGCCGGCTTCGTCCTCGGCACGCTGGAGGCCTTCTCCATCTCGGTGCTGCCGGCCGCCTACAAGGACGCCGTCTCCATCGCCGTGCTGCTGGCGCTGCTCTTCGTGCGCCCGAGCGGCCTCTTCGGCTCCCGGGAGCTGGCCCGCCTCAAGGCCTACTGACCGATGCTCCGCTCGCGCTACGCCCAGCTGGCCCTCTTCCTCGCCGTCGCCGGCGCGGTCCACGCCGCCGCCGCGCTCGCGGGCAAGGGCTTCCTGCTGACGCAGCTCACCATGACGGCCTACTCGAGCCTGGTGGTGGTGGGGCTCTGCCTCTTCATGGGCTACGCCGGCCAGATCTCGCTGGGCCACGCCGGCTTCTTCGCCATCGGCGGCTACACCTCGGCCCTCCTCACCACGCTCGACCTCACCGCCCACCGGGCGCACTGGCCGGTGGCGCTCCTCGGGAAGCTGGGGATGCTGGCGGCCCGGCCGGACCTCTACGGGGGCGACCTGCTCACGGTGCGCCCCTGGCCGGCGGCGGTGGCCGGCGTGGCGCTCGCCGCGCTGGTGGCGGCGCTGGTGGGCGTGCCGGTGCTGCGCCTCAAGGGCCACTACCTCGCCATGGCCACCCTCGGCTTCGGCACCATCGTGTCGAGCGTGGTGGTGGGCACGGCGCTCCTCGGCGCCGCCGACGGCCTGACCGGCGTGCCCCCCTTCGAGCTGGGGTTCGGCCTGGCGGTGCAGGGCGGCGCCGCCGGGCGCGTCGCCAACTACTACGTGGCGGTCGGCCTCCTCGGCCTCGGCATGCTGCTCCTCCTCAACCTGGTCCACTCGCGGGTGGGCCGGGCGCTCCGCGCCATCCACGGCGCCGAGGACGCCGCCGGCGCCATGGGCGTGGACGTGGCCCGCTACAAGCTCCGCACCTTCGTCCTCTCGGCGGCCCTGGCGGCGCTGGCCGGCGTCTTCCTCACCCACTACACCGGCGGCATCGGCCCCTCCGAGGCCTCGGTGATGAAGTCGGTGCGCTACGTGGCCATCGTGGCGGTGGGCGGCATGGGCTCGCTCTGGGGCACGCTGGCCACCGGCGCGGTGCTCCAGTTCCTCTCCCTGCGCGGCCTCTTCGGCACCTTCGACGACGCGGTCTTCGGCACCATCCTCATCGCGGTGATGCTCTTCGCCCCCGACGGCCTGCTGCGCCTCGACGTGGCCGGCGCGGTGCGGGCGGCCCTGGCGCCGCTGGTGCGACGCCCGCCGCCGGCGGAGGAGGGCTGACCGTGGCGCTCCTCGAGGTGACCCGGCTCGGCAAGCGGTTCGGCGGCCTGCAGGCCGTCAAGGACGTCTCCTTCCGCGTCGAGCAGGGGATGGTGAAGGCGGTCATCGGCCCCAACGGCGCCGGCAAGACCACCCTGTTCAACCTGGTCTCGGGCGTCACCGCGCCGGACGAGGGCGCGGTCACCTTCCGCGGCCAGGCCATCCACGGGCGGCCCACCCACGAGGTGGCGGCCCTGGGCCTCTCGCGCACCTTCCAGCAGATCCGGCTCTTCTCCGGCATGACGGCGCTGGAGAACGTCATGGTGGGGCGCCACCCGCGCTCGAAGGCCGGCTTCCTGGCCGGCATGCTCCACCTCCCCTGGACCTGGCGGGAGGAGCGGGAGATCGAGGCGCGGGCCCGGCAGGAGCTCGACTTCGTGGGCTGCGGCGGCCTGGCGGGCTCGGACGCCACCAGCCTCTCCTACGGCCAGCAGCGCGGCGTGGAGCTGGCCCGGGCCCTCTCGGCCGATCCGGACCTGCTCCTCCTCGACGAGCCGGCCGCCGGCCTCAACATGAAGGAGACGGCGGAGCTGGCCGCCCTCATCCGCCGCATCCGCGACCGCGGCGTGACGGTGCTCCTCGTCGAGCACGACATGGGGCTGGTGATGGAGGTCTCCGACGAGGTGGCGGTGCTCTGCTTCGGCCAGAAGATCGCCGACGCCGCGCCGGCCGAGGTGCAGGCGGATCCCGAGGTGATCCGGGTCTACCTGGGGGACGACGACTGATGCTGCGCCTGCGCAACGTCGAGGTGGCCTACGGCCGGCTCACCGCGCTGCGGCGCGTCTCCCTCCACGTCGATCCCGGGGAGATCGTCTCGCTCATCGGCGCCAACGGCGCCGGCAAGACCACGCTGCTCCGCACCGTGGCCGGCCTGCAGCGGGCCGGCGGCGGCGCCGTCCAGTTCCGCGGGGAGGACGTGACCCGGCTGCGCGCCGAGCAGGTGGTGGCGCTGGGCTGCTCGCTGGTGCCGGAGGGGCGGCAGGTCTTCGCCACCATGCCGGTGCGGGAGAACCTGTTGCTCGGCGCCACCGTGCAGTTCCGGCGCGGCAGGAGGGCGGAGATCGAGGCCGATCTGCAGCGCATGTACGCCCTCTTCCCCAGGCTGGAGCAGCGCCAGGCCCAGCTGGCCGGCACGCTCTCCGGCGGCGAGCAGCAGATGCTGGCCATGGCCCGCGCCCTCATGGCCCGGCCGCAGCTGGTGATGCTCGACGAGCCGTCGATGGGGCTGGCGCCCCTGGTGGTGAAGGACGTGCTCAAGGCCATCCAGGCCATCCGCGCCGAGGGGGCCACCGTGCTGCTGGTGGAGCAGAACGCCAAGGCGGCGCTGCGCATCGCCGACCGGGGCTACGTGCTGGAGAACGGCCGCATCGTGCTGGAAGGCAGCGCCGAGGACCTCCTCGGCAACCGCGAGGTGCAGCGGGCCTACCTGGGCGGCGAGCGGAGCGAGGCGCGCGCGGCCGAGGCCAAGGCGGCGCAGAAGGAGACCAAGCCATGACCACCTCCCAGGCCGCCTGCTGGCAGCCCGAGATCGAGCGGATGGACCGCGAGGCGCTGGAGCAGCTCCAGCTGGAGCGGCTGGAGGCCACGCTCACCCGCGTCTACCGCACGCTCCCCTTCTACCAGCAGCGCTTCGACGCGGCCGGCGTCGATCCCGACGGCGTCCGCGGCGTGGCCGACCTCCGCAGGCTGCCCTTCACGGTGAAGGACGACCTCCGGGCCAACTACCCCTACGGCCTCTTCGCCGTGCCGCTGCGCGACGTGGTGCGGCTCCACGCCTCCTCCGGCACCACCGGCCTGGCCACCGTGGTGGGCTACACGCGCAACGACCTCCGGAACTGGTCCAACGCGGTGGCCCGGGTGCTGGTGGCCGGCGGCGTCGGGCGCGACGACGTGGTGCAGGTGGCCTTCCACTACGGCCTCTTCACCGGCGGCTTCGGCCTGCACCAGGGGGCCGAGCTGCTGGGCGCCTCGGTCATCCCCATGTCGAGCGGCCACACCAAGCAGCAGGTCCGCATCCTGCAGGACTACCGGACCACCGCCCTGGTCTCGACCCCCTCCTACGCCCTCCACCTCGCCGACGAGCTGATCGAGCAGGGCGTGCAGCGCAGCGCGCTGTCGCTCAAGTGGGGGCTCTTCGGCGGCGAGCCCTGGAGCGAGGCGATGCGGAGGCAGCTGGAGGAGAAGCTCCACATCACCGCCACCGACAACTACGGCCTCTCCGAGCTGATGGGGCCGGGGGTGGCCGGCGAGTGCCTGGCGCGGGCCGGCCTGCACCTCGCCGAGGACCACTTCCTGGTGGAGCTGGTCGATCCCGAGACCGGGGCGCCCACCCCGCCCGGCCAGGTGGGCGAGCTGGTGCTGACCACGCTCACCAAGGAGGCCTTCCCGCTGGTGCGCTACCGCACCGGCGACCTCACCACCCTCACCACCGAGCGCTGCGCCTGCGGCCGGACGCTGGCGCGCATGGGCCGGGTCCTGGGACGCACCGACGACCTCCTCATCATCAAGGGCGTCAAGGTCTACCCCTCGCAGATCGAGGCGGTGCTGGTGGCGCTGGAGGGGGCCGACCCCCACTACCAGATCGTGCTGGAGCGGAGGGCCGCCATGGACGAGGCCACCGTCCTGGTCGAGGTGGGGGAGGGGATCTTCTTCGACGAGATGAAGAAGGTGTCGTCGCTCCGCGAGACCGTCCGCCGGCGGCTCCACGAGGCCCTCGGCGTCACCGTGGACGTGAAGCTGGTGGAGCGGAAGTCGCTCACCCGCACCGACGGCGGCAAGGCGGTGCGGGTGGTGGACCGGCGGGAGGGGTAGGACGCCGGCTACAGCCCGGCCTCGACCCCCAGCCGGATACCCGCGCCCAGGTCGTCGCGGTCGGCCGCCCCGCGCGAGAGGCCGAAGGCGCCGCGCCACCAGAGGGCCGCGCCCAGGCTGGCGCGCCAGCCCTCGCCGCCGGCCACAGCCCGGTCGACGCCGAGGAGCGCGCTGCGGAAGTGGCCGCTGGGGCTACCCGGCTGGCCGCCGCCGTGGAGCCCCACCGTCGCGCGCCCCCAGCCGAGCAGCGCCTCGCCGCGGTAGAGGCCGCGGGTGAGGCCGTAGCCGACCAGGAGGCCGAGGGCGCGCACGCCCTCGCCCGACCCGGCCGAGCGGCCCACGGTGACGCCGGCCAGGCCGCCGCGCCAGCGGACCACCGGCTCCACCGCCGACTCGAGGCCGGCCGGCGATCCGCCCAGCCGGAGGCCGACGCCGATCGCGGGCCGGGCCGGCGGGAGGAGCCCGTCCAGCAGGAAGGGCGGCGCGGCCGGCGCGGGCTCGGCGGGCTCGGCCTCCAGGGGCGCCACCACCACCCCCGCCGCGTCCTCGGCCGGCGCGGCCGGCGCCACCGCGACCGCGGCCGGCGGCGGCGAAGGGGCCGCCTCCGCGGCCGGCGGCGCCTCGGCGGCGAGGGTGAGGGCGAGCAGGATCGGCAGCGCGGGCATGAGGTCTCCGGCGAAGGGCGGTTGGCGGTCCAATGAAGGGAGCGGCCCGACGGTGGCACGCGCGCTCCCGGTGGCGCAAGAAAATGGGCACGCCAGGCGGCGCGGTGGCGCAGGCGCCGCGTGGTGCGGTGTGGCGCGACCTCGTCCGCGGTGCGCGCGGCGCCCACCTCCGGCCACACCGCGCACCGATCTCACGGACCGTGCGGCCACCCTGCCGCGCGGCATGGTGCCCCGGCGCCCTCGGCGGGCTGCCGATCTCCGCGGCGCGAGCGTAACGTTGAGGACAAACGATCGTCGAGCGGCGGCGGGCCGCGCCGGGGCCCGGGAGGCACCCGGCGCGACGACCGCCCGCGGCCGCCCGGCGACGCGGACACGAGGTGGCCCGATGCGGACGACACGAGGCCTCGAGGGCGGGCGGCGCGCGGGGGCGGTGGCGGCGGTGCTGCTGGCGGCGGCCGGGCTGGGGTGGCCGGCGGCGGCGGGGGCGGCGCGGGATCGCGGCGAGACCGTGAAGGCGCCGCTGCGCGCGGCGCGGGAGGTGGCGCCGGTGCCGGCCGGGCAGGCGAAGTACACCCACGCCCCCTACCAGCCGGGCCGCTGCGGCCTGTGCCACGTCCGCAACGACGAGAAGAACCCGGGCGGCCTGCGCCACGCCAGCGTCAACGAGGAGTGCCTGGAGTGCCACGAGGACACCCGGGAGGTGATGACCGGGCACTACCAGCACTGGCCCTCGGTGGTCTCCTGCAACTACTGCCACAACCCCCACAACTCGACGGAGCGGGGGCTCCTCCTCGCCAGGGCCGAGACCCTCTGCTGGAGCTGCCACAAGGGGCTGCAGCACGCCGTGGCCGGGGCCAAGGTGAAGCACGACGCCCTCACCACCGGGAAGCGCTGCTCCAACTGCCACAACCCCCACGCCGCCAACGTGGAGCGCCTGCTCATCGCGCTGCCCTTCGACCTGTGCGTCAACTGCCACGCCAGGGAGGGCATGAAGTCCTCCGACGGCAAGGCCATGCCCAACTGCAAGGCCTGGCTGGCGGAGAACAAGGTCTGGCACGCGCCGGTGCAGGCCCGCGACTGCTCGGCCTGCCACCGCACCCACGGCGGGGACAACTTCCGCCTGCTGGTCAACGGCTACCCCGCGGCCTTCTACAAGGACTACGACCCGAAGAGCTACGCCCTCTGCTACGGCTGCCACAGCGAGCGGGTGGTCTCGGAGCCCGAGACCACCACCCTGACCGGCTTCCGCGACGGCGCCCGCAACCTGCACTACGTCCACGTGCACCGCGACAAGGGGCGCACCTGCCGGGCCTGCCACGAGGTGCACGCCGCCAAGCAGGAGCGCCGGGTGCGGGAGAACGTGCCCTACGGCTCCAAGGGCTGGATCCTCCCCATCAACTTCACCAAGACCCCCACCGGCGGGACCTGCGTGCGGACCTGCCACGACACCCGCTCCTACTCCCGGACCGAGCCGCTCAACGGCCCGGGCGGCGAGGGGGAGAGGAAGTGACCATGACCACGCGACCCATGCTCCGCACCGCGCTGCTGGCGCTGGCGACCCTGGCCGCCGCGCGCCCCTTCGCCCACGCGGTGGCCATGACCGGGGCCCCGGTGAAGGCGCCGGAGCTGCGGACCCTGGCCGGGGCGAAGGAGCCGGTGCTCTCCGCCAGGGCCAGGGCCACCGTGCTGGTCTTCTTCCGCACCGGGCAGGAGCGCTCGGCCGGCGCCCTCAAGGACCTGGCCCGCTGCGAGCGGGAGCTGGCCGGCAAGCCGGTGCGCTGGGTGGCGCTGGTCTCCTCCGTCGAGCCGCCGGCGGCCGTGAAGGCCGAGGTGGCCGAGGCCGGCATCGCCATGCCGGTGCTGGTCGACGAGCAGGACGCCTTCTACCAGCAGCTGGAGATCCGCCAGCACCCGGCGGTGGTCTTCCTCGACGCGCAGCAGCGGGTGGCGGCCTTCGAGGCCTTCCGCCAGCTCGACTTCTGCGAGGTGGTGAAGGCCCGGGTCCGCTTCCTCCTCGGCGAGGTCACCCAGGCCGAGCTGAACGCGGCCCTCAACCCGCCGCCCTCGGCGCTGCCGGGGGCCGACCCCATGAAGAAGGCCATGCGCGACGTCAACCTGGCGCGCCGCCTCCTGGAGATGGGCTCGCCGGAGGGGGCCATCCAGTCCTGCCAGAAGGCCCTGGCCATCGCGCCGGTGGCCGAGGCGTACTCGGTCATGGGCGACGCCCAGCGGAAGCAGGGGAACTGCGCCGCCGCCGCCAAGTCCTACGCCTCGGCGCTGCGGCTCAAGGCCGACGAGCCGCGGGCGCTCGACGGCCAGCGGGCCTGCGCCGGCAAGTGACGGCGGCGGGCAGGGCGGCCGGGCCCGGGCTAGAGTCCCCGGATGTCCGCCGCCCGCCCCCCGGTCCGCCTCCTCGCCGCCGCGCTCCTCCTCGCCGCCGCGCCGGCCCTGGCCGCGAAGCCGGCGGCGCCGGCCGCACCCGCCGCGCTGACCGCCCCCACGGCCGCGGCGGCCCGCGAGCCGGCCCCGGCGAGGCGCCGCATCACCCTCGACGACCTCTCCGCCCTCAAGGGCGTGGACGATCCGCGCATCTCGCCGGACGGCGCCTGGGTGGCCTACGTGGTCTCCGCGGACGACCTCGAGGCCGACCAGCGCGTCAGCCACCTCTGGATGACCAGCTGGGACGGCGCCACCACGCTGCAGCTCACCGCCGGCGCCGGCGAGTCGGAGTCGAGCCCGCGCTGGAGCCCGGACGGGCGGTGGCTCGCCTTCCTCTCCAGCCGCCGCGACGAGGGGGGCGCGCCCCAGGTCTGGCTCCTGCCGCGGGCCGGCGGCGAGGCGCAGGCGCTCACCAGCGGCCGCGGCGTGGAGGACTTCGCCTGGTCGCCGGACGGGAGGCAGCTGGTCCTGGTGCGGCGCGACGCCCCCGCGCCCTGGCCGCGGCCCGGCCACCCCGACGGCAAGGGCGACGGGAGGGGGGAGGGCGAGGGTGGCAAGGAGCGGGCCCCGGCCCCCATCGTCATCGACCGCTACTACTTCAAGGAGGACGTCTCCGGCTACCTGACGGCCCGCCGCCACCTCTCCCTCCTCGACGTCGCCACCCGCGAGGAGGCGCCGCTCACCGAGGGGGAGCGCGAGGACCTCAACCCGGCCTGGTCGCCGGACGGGAAGGCCATCGCCTTCGTGGGCCAGGTGGGCGCCGAGGGCGACCGCAGCCTGGCCTTCGAGGTCTTCACGGTGGCGGCCCGCCCCGGCGCGGCCCCGCGCCAGCTCACCCGCTTCGAGGGGGCGGTCAACAACCCCGGCGGCGAGGGGGGCGCCACGCGGCTGGCCTGGAGCCCGGACGGGAAGCGGCTCGCCTTCCTGCAGGGCGGGCCGCCGCGGCTGCTCTACTACGCGCCCACCCGCCTCGCCACGGTGCCGGCCGCGGGCGGCCCGGTGACGGTGGTCTCGGCCGGCCTCGACCGCTGGGTCACCTCGCCGGCCTTCGCCCCCGACGGCGCGCTGCTGGCGCTGGTGGAGGAGGACGGCGCGCAGCGGCTGGTGCGCTTCGGCGAGGCCGGCGCGCCGCCCGAGACGGTGCTGGGCGGCGAGCGGGCCATCGGCGGCTACGACGTCGGGCCGGACGGCCGGCTGGCGGCCCTCTTCGCCACGGCCGCCACGCTCCCGGAGGTCTTTGCCCGGGACGGCGCGGCGTGGCGCCCGCTCTCGCGCCAGAACGACGCGCTCCTCGCCCGGCTGCAGCTCGCGCTGCCGGAGCTGATCCGCCTCCGCTCGCGGGACGGCACCGAGGTCTCGGCCTTCGTGCTGAAGCCCGTCGGCTGGAAGCCCGGCACCCGGGCGCCCGCGGTGCTCCGGCTCCACGGCGGCCCGGTGGGCCAGTACGACTGGTCCCTCGACCTCACCGACGATCCCGCCTGGCAGCTGCTGGCCGCCCAGGGGTACCTGGTGGTCCTGCCCAACCCGCGCGGCAGCCTGGGCAAGGGGCAGGACTTCGCCGCCGCCATCCTGGCCGACTGGGGGAAGAAGGACGGCGACGACGCGCTGGCCGCGGTGGACGAGGTGGTGGCCCGCGGCTGGGCCGACCCGCGGCGGCTGGGCGTGGGCGGCTGGAGCTACGGCGGCATCCTCACCGACGCGCTCATCGCCCGCGACCAGCGCTTCAAGGCGGCGGTGAGCGGCGCCGGCATGGCCAACATGCTGGCCGCCTACGGCACCGACATGTACGTGCGCGAGTGGGAGGCCGAGGTGGGGCCGCCCTGGGTGGCGCCGGAGAAGTGGCTGGCCCTGTCCGAGCCCTTCCTCCACGCCGATCGCATCACCACGCCGACGCTCTTCCTGGGCGGCGAGCGCGACTTCAACGTGCCCATCGCCGGCGGCGAGCAGCTCTTCCAGGCGCTCAAGAGCCTGGGGCGGGAGACGCGGCTGGTCATCTACCCCGGCGAGTTCCACGAGCTGACCCGGCCGAGCTACCGCCGCGACCGGGTCGAGCGCGAGCTCGACTGGTACCAGCGGCACCTGGCGCCGTGAGGGGCCCCGCCCGTCACGCCGCGTGCTAAGGGGGAGGCCCTCCCGAGGTCCGCATGCGCCCGCTCCCGCCCCTGCCGCCGCCCCAGGACCGGTCCCGGCTCTCCGACGCGATCGGCCGGATCCGCCTCCGCGTCCTCGTCCTCTGGCTGGCGCTGGCGGCGGCCTTCGTCGCCATGCAGCTGGCCTTCGGCGGGGCCCCGGCGCAGGACGGCGCGGCGCGGCACCTCCTCCCCGTGCTCCTGCCCTTCGCCGTGCTCCTCGCCATGGTGCTCTGGCCGCGCCTCCTGTCGCGGCGCCTGCGCCGCGCCGTGGAGGCGTCGAGGCTCGGCGACGAGGCGGGCGCCCGCGCCGGCTTCCTCGCCCTCGATCGCCCCTGGTGCGGCCAGTTCCGCCAGGCCGCCTGGGTCAACCTCGGCCTCCTCGACTTCCACGGTGGCGAGGTGGCGGCCGGCCTCGGCTGGTTCGGGCGGCTCGAGGCCTCGCGCGGCAACCTGCCGGCCTCCTACGGCCAGCTGGCGGCCGACCACCTGGCCCTGGGCCTCGCCCTGCGCGGCGATCCGGCCGCCTCCGGCTGGCTGGAGCAGGCGCGCCGCCGCCCCACGCCGCCGAGCGTGGGGCTGTCGCGCCTGCACCGGCTGGCCGAGGCGGTGCTGGCGAGCCGGCGCGGCGACGCGGCCGAGGCCCACCGGCTGGCCGAGGCCGCCTGGCCGGAGGTGGAGCGGTCGGTGACGGCCGCCCAGGCGAGGTCGCTGCTGGTGCTCCGCGCCTTCCTCGCCGCCGCGGCCGGCGCGGCCATCCCGCCGGACGCCCAGGGGGCGCTCGCGGAGGCGGGCCGCCTCGCCTGGCTCGGCGAGGGCTGGCCGGAGCTGGCGGCCTACCTGGCGGCGCGGCCGCCGGCCTGAGGTTCCTCGGCCGCGGGCACCGCCGCCCGCGCCGCGTTACCTTCCCGGTCCCATGCCCTCCGACCTCGCCGCCGCCACCCTCGGCCTCGCCTCGGCCGCCTCGTGGGGTGCCGGCGACTTCGCCGGCGGCCTGGCGTCCAAGCGGGCGCCGCTCCTGGGCGTGCTCTCGCTGGGGCAGGCCACCGGCGTCACGCTCATCGCTCTCCTGGCCCTCGCCACCGGCGAGGGTGCGCCGCCCGCCGCCTCGCTCGGCTGGGCGGTGGGCGCCGGGCTCTCCGGCGCGGTGGGGCTGGCGGCCCTCTACCGCGGCCTGGCGGTGGGGCGCATGGCGGTGGTGGCGCCGGTCTCGGCGGTGCTCTGCGCGGCGCTGCCGGTGGCCTTCGCCGCGCTCACCGAGGGGCTGCCGCCGCCCGTGAAGCTGGCCGGCTTCGCCCTCGGCCTGGCCGGCATCTGGCTGGTGGCCCGCGGCGAGGACCAGGGCCAGGGGGACGCCGGCCGGGCCGGCCTGGGCCTGGCGGTGCTGGCCGGGGCCGGCTTCGGCGGCTTCCTCGTCCTCATGCACCTCGGCGCCGAGGGCGGCACCTTCTGGCCCCTCGCCGCCGCCCGCGGCGCCGCCTGCCTGGCGGTCACCGGCGTGGCGCTGGCGCGGGCCGGCCGGCCGGGCGGCACGCCCTGGCTCCCGCCGCGCGCCGCGCTGCCGGTGGTGCTCCTCTCCGGCGCCTTCGACGCCGGCGGCAACGCCCTCTTCGTCCTCTCGGCGCAGGCCGGCCGCCTCGACGTGGCGGCGGTGACGTCCTCCATGTACCCGGCCAGCACGGTGCTGCTGGCCGCGCTGCTGCTCCGCGAGCGGGTGAGCCGGCCGCAGGGCGTCGGCCTGGCCGCCGCCCTCGGCGCCATCGCGCTCATCGCCGGGTGAGGGCGCTCAGCGCCGCCGGTAGATCCGGTTGGCGCCCCAGATCCCGGTGAGCAGGACCGCCAGCCCCACCGCGACGAGCGCCGCGGCCACCTTCCAGTCCGCGCCGGTGTCGAGGCCCGCGTCGCGGCCGGGGTTGCTCAGCAGCAGCGCCGCCCCCACCAGGCCGAGCCAGGTGATGGCGGCGCCGAGGAGCCCCAGCGTGATCCAGAGGATGAGGGCGCCCGAGCGCCGGCGGGTGTCCACCGCGACGAGGCTAGCGCCTCCCGGGCGCGGCGTCGATGGCCCCGCGGTGGACCCGGCTCAGCGCGGCAGCAGCAGCGGCAGGAGGCGCAGCTTCTCCTCCGCCTGTGGGCGCGCCGCCTCCAGCTCCCCCGGCGGCACCTCCAGGAAGCGGCGGTAGAAGGCGATGGCGCCGGGCCAGTCTCCCAGCCGCTCGGAGGCCAGGGCGGTGTTGAAGAGCGCCTCGGCGTCGGCCGGATCGAGGGCCAGGGCCTGCCGGTACTCGGCCAGCGCGCCGGCGTAGTCCCCCCGCTTGAGCCGGACGTAGCCGAGCTGCGTGTGGAGCCGCGGGAAGGCCGGATCGATCGCCAGGGCCCGCCGGAACTCGCGCTCGGCGCCATCCAGGTCGCCGGCGAGATCGAGGAGGGCGGTGCCGAGGTTGTGGTGGCCGAAGGCCTGGTCCGGGTAGCGCGCCACCACGCGGGTGGAGAGGGTGACGTCGTCGCGCCAGGCGCGCGTCACCACCACCGCGTACCCGCCCAGCGCCAGCAGCAAGGCGCCCCCCGCGCCCGCCAGGGCCGGGCGGGCGCGCGGCCCGGCGCGGTCGGCCAGCCGCACCGCCTGGTCGGCCAGCACCAGCCAGAGGCCGACTGCAGGGAGGTACAGGTAGCGGTCGGCCAGCGGCACGCCGGGGAAGGGGACGATCCCGCTCACGGGGAGCCAGAAGGCGGCCAGCCAGGCGAGGCCGAGGCGGGTGGCCGGGCTCCGCCCCGGGCCCAGGCACCAGGCGAGCCCGGCCAGGATGGCGCCCCAGCCGAGGAGGAGCGGCCAGGCCAGCGGCGCGAGCTCGCCGGGGATGAAGTAGCGGGGGCTGGAGGCGGGCGGCCAGGCGATGGTGAGGAGGCCCCGCGGCACGACGTAGAGCAGGTCGGCGAGCCGCCCGGGGAGGCCGTCCAGGATCTCCACGCCGGCGCCGGCGCCGGCCAGGGCGCGCTGGCGCAGCACCAGCCAGGTCACCACCGCCGCGCCGAGGAGGGCGAGGCGGCCCAGCGCGGCGCGCCGCCGTGGCTCGGCGGCGGCGCCCTCCGCCTGGAAGGCCGGCCACTCGGCGGCGGCCATGAACAGGAGCACCGGCAGCGCGGTCTCCTTGGAGAGGAGGGCGGCCAGCAGCGAGAGCGCGGCGGCGACGGCCGGCCCGGTCCGGCCGCGCCCCCCGGGGGCCCCGCGCGCGGCCCGGTGGAGCAGCAGCGCCGCGAGGCCGAAGGCCGCGGCGAGGAGCGTGTTGCGCCCACCGGAGAGGAAGGCCACCGCCTCGGCGTCGACCGGGTGGACCGCGTGGAGCAGGCCGGCGGCGAGGGCCACGCGCCGGTCGCCGCTGGCGGCCAGCGCCAGCCGCGAGACCAGCACCGCGACCAGGACGTGGAGCCCGAGGTTGAGGAGGTGCATCCAGGCCGGGTCGGGGCCGTGGAGCCGGGTCTCCACCAGGAAGGTGAGGAGGGTGAGCGGCCGGTAGAAGGGGGTGACCTCGGTGGTGCGGGCGGCGTCGATGCCGGTGAGGAGGTCGAGCGGGCTCCCGTGCAGGGCCGGGTTGCGCAGGATGACCAGCAGGTCGTCCCAGGCGAACCCGCACCACGGCGCGGCGGCCATGGCGGCGACCGCGGCGGCGGCCACCAGGAGGGCGTCGCGGCGGGCGGTTCGGGGGCTGGCGGGGGCGAGGTCCATGCCGGGGCGGGGCGGGCCTCAGGGGCGCGGCGGCGGGAAGCGGGGGGAGCGGCGCAGCCCCCAGCGCGCCAGGCGGAACTCCAGGGCGGTGGCCAGCACCCCCAGGCCGTAGCGAACGCTGCGGGCCAGGCCGATGGAGGAGGCCTCCGGGAAGTAGCGGGCCGGGCAGGAGAGCTCGCCCACCGGCGCGCCGAGCCAGATGGCCTCGGCGATGACCTGGTTGTCGAAGACGAAGTCGTCAGAGTTCTCCGCGAGGGGCAGGGCCTCGAGGAGCTGGCGCGAGTAGGCGCGGAAGCCGGTGTGGTACTCGGAGAGCTTGTGGCCGAGGAGCCAGTTCTCCACCAGCGTCAGGGCGCGGTTGGCCAGGTACTTCCACCAGGGCATGCCGCCCGCCAGCGCCCCCACCCCGAGGATGCGCGACCCGAGCACCAGCCCGAAGTGGCCGCTCGCCACCATGCCGGCCATGGCCGGCACCAGGCGCGGCGAGTACTGGTAGTCCGGGTGGAGCATCACCACCACGTCGGCGCCGCGGGCCAGCGCCTCGGCGTAGCAGGTCTTCTGGTTGCCGCCGTAGCCCCGGTTGGCCGGGTGGGCCACGTGGTGCAGCCCGAGCTCGCGCGCCACCGCCAGCGTGTCGTCGCCGCTGGCGTCGTCCACCAGCAGCACGTCGTCCACCACGGCGCGATCCAGCTCCGCCACCGTCTGGCGCAGGGTGCGGGCGGCGTTGTAGGCGGGCATGACGACGCACACCCGCAGGCCGGAGAGCATGGCGCGCATGATAGCCCGGACGGGCGCGGTGGCGCGCCCGCCACCCGCGGTCCGCGGCGCACCCATCTCCATCCAGGGTGTTTCGCCGCTGGGTCCGGGAGAGCATCTTCCGCCGCCCATCTCCTCCCGCCCGGAGCCCGCCATGCGCCGCCACGCCCTCGCCGCCGCCACCCTCGTCGCCGGCCTCGCCCTGTCCGCCTGCGGCGGCGGGAGCGACGCCGCGCCGGCGGTGAGCCAGGTGGCCATCCTCACCGCCGACCCCGAGGTGGCGGTGGGGGAGCCGGGGGAGCTGGTGGCGGTGGTGCTGCCCGATCCCGGCGTGGACCAGGCGGTGACCTGGACCTCCTCCAGGGCCGACGTGGCCCGCGTGGCCCTCTCCGGCGGGCGCTGGCAGGTGCGCGGCGTGGCCAGCGGCACCGCCACCCTCACCGCCACCTCGGCGCAGGATCCGGCCCGGCAGGCGACCACCACCGTGACGGTCTACCGGCGCGCCACGCTGGCCTGGACCACCGAGTCGGCGCTCTTCACCGCGCCCGGCCCCTTCACCGCCGTCGCCACCCTCACCAACACCGGCGAGCGCGACGCCACCGGCGTGGCGGTGGCGGTGGACCACGTCCTCGGCGCGGGTGGCTGGCTCGCCGCCACCCCGGCCGGCGCCGCCCCCCACACCCTGGCCCCCGGCGCCAGCCTACAAATAGACCTGGTGGTGGACGAGGCCGGCCCGGGGCTCCCCGGCGGCCTCTACGGCGCCGAGGTGCTGGCCGCGGCCGATCCGGGCGTGCTGGTCTCGGCCCGGCCCTTCACGGTCCTGCTCGCCGTGCCCTGAGCCGCGGCGCGGCGCCGGGCCGCGCGGGGCGGCGGGGACGGGCGATGCTAGAGTGCGCCCTCCTCCAGTGCCCGAGCGCGCGATCCCATGACCACCCCCGCCACCGCGACCCCGGCCGGCCGCCTGCCCCGGCAGGTGCCCTTCATCATCGGCAACGAGGCCTGCGAGCGCTTCTCGTTCTACGGGATGCGCAACATCCTCACGCCGTTCCTGGTGTCGAGCCTGCTGCTCTACGCCCCGGAGGCGGAGCGGGCCGGGCTGGCCAAGGAGGTCTTCCACTCCTTCGTCATCGGCGTCTACTTCTTCCCGCTGCTGGGCGGCTGGATCGCCGACCGCTGGACCGGCAAGTACCACACCGTCCTCTGGCTCTCGCTCCTCTACTGCGTGGGCCACGGCTTCCTGGCCTTCTTCGAGTCGAACCGCGCCGGCTTCTACGCCGGCCTCTTCCTCATCGCCCTCGGGTCGGGCGGCATCAAGCCGCTGGTCTCCTCCTTCGTGGGCGACCAGTTCGACCAGAGCAACAAGGGCTGGGCCAAGGTGGTCTACGACGCCTTCTACTGGTCCATCAACCTGGGCTCCTTCTTCGCCTCGCTGCTGATGCCGCGCATCCTCAAGGCCTGGGGCGCGGCCTGGGCCTTCGGGATCCCCGGGATCCTGATGCTCGTCGCCACGGTGGTCTTCTGGGCCGGCCGGCGGCGCTACGTCATCGTCCCGCCCGCCCCCCGCGATCCCCACGGCTTCGCCGCGGTGGTCCGCACCGCCCTCGGGGCGCGCGGGCCCGGCGGCCCGGGCGCCCTGGTGGCGGGCGCGGGCGTAGTGGCGGCGCTGGCCGCGTTCCTCCTCACCCCCGGCTTCGGCTTCGTCATCGCCTTCTGCACCGCCCTGGGCGCCCTGCTGCTCTTCGGCGGGATCGGCATCGGCCTGCAGCTGGAGGACGCCCGCGGCCGCCACCCGGACCAGGCGGTGGACGGGGTGCGCTCGGTGCTGCGCATCCTCGTGATCTTCGCCCTGGTGACCCCCTTCCACTCGCTCTTCGACCAGAAGGCGTCCACCTGGGTGCTGCAGGGGGCGCAGATGGTGATGCTGGAGCCCGGCTCCATCCTGGGCTGGCTGGTGACGGTGCCGGCGCAGATGCAGGCCATCAACCCGCTGCTGGTGATGCTCCTCATCCCCTTCAACAACCTGGTGCTCTACCCGGCGCTGGCCCGGGCCGGCCTGGCCCTCACGCCGCTGCGGCGCATGGGGCTGGGCATCGCCTTCGCCGGGGTGGCCTGGATCGCCGCCGGCGTCCTGCAGCTCTCCCTCGACGGCGGCGAGCGGCTCACCATCGCCTGGCAGGTGCTCCCCTACGCCCTGCTCACGTTCGGGGAGGTGCTGGTCTCCACCACCGGCCTGGAATTCGCCTACAGCCAGGCGCCCGCCTCGATGAAGGGCGTCATCATGAGCTTCTGGCTGCTCACCACCACCTTCGGCAACCTCTGGGTGCTCATCACCAACGCGGTGGTGCGCCGCGAGGCGGTGCTGGACTTCATCCTGGGGACCGGCTGGAGCCAGAACGCCTTCCTGATGTTCTTCTTCGCCGCCTTCGCCCTGGTCTTCGCGGCGCTCTTCGGGCTGGTGGCGCGCGGCTACGTGATGCAGGACCACTACCGGAAGGGCTGAGGACCGGCGTGGCCGACCTGTCGCTCCTCGTCCTCACGCTCCTGTGGGGCACCACCTTCACGCTGGTGAAGGTGGCGCTGGAGATCGGCTCCAGCAGCCTGTTCCTCTCGCTCCGCTTCGCGGTGGCGGTGGCGGTGCTGGGGGCGGTGGCGCTCTGGCGGCGCGACCCGCTGGGCCCCCGCTTCTGGCCCCACTCCCTGGCCATCGGCGCCTGCATGTGGCTCGGCTTCGCCCTGCAGACGGCGGGGCTGGCCCTCACCACCCCGGCCCGCTCCGGCTTCATCTCCGGCCTGTGCGTGGTGCTGGTGCCCTTCGTGGCCCGCTACCTGCTGGGCCGCCCGGTGCGCCGCAGCGCCTGGCTCGGCGCGGCGCTGGCGGTGGCCGGCATGGCGATCCTGACGCGCCCCTTCGACGCCGGCGCCGTGTCGCCCGCGGTGCGCCTCGGCGACCTCCTCACCGCCGCCTCGGCGGTGGCCTTCACCTTCCACATCGCGCTCATGGGCGAGTGGACCGGCCGCCACCCGCTGGTCCCCTTCACGCTGGCGCAGATCTCGGTGGTGCTGGTGGGCGCGCTCCTCACGCTCCCGTTCGAGGGGGCCCGCCTCGACGCCGGCCGCTGGCCGGCCTTCGCCGGCGTGGTGGCCTTCACCGGCGTCTGCATGACCGCCGGGGCCCTCTTCGTCATGAACTGGGCCCAGCGCCACACCACCGCGGTGCGCGCCGCGCTGATCTTCGCCCTGGAGCCGGCGGCGGCGGCGCTCTTCTCCTGGCTGGTGCTGGGCGAGGAGCTGGGGCCGGCCGGGTGGTGGGGCGGCGCGGTCATCGTCCTCGGCGTGCTGGCGGGCGAGGTGGGGAGCGCGCTGGAGGCCCGGGCCGAGGCGCGCGGGCGCGAGCGGACCGCCGCCGAGGTGGTCCAGGACGAGCCGCAGATCCACCCGACCGGCACGCCGTAGGAACGGCCCGCGGGGCCGTCGGTTCACGGCCCGTCACCGGCCCGCGGGACGCGGGCGCGCGCAGCGCCGTGTCGCATCCGCTCGCACCGGGCGTGCGGGACCCGGGCCGCGGCGCTGCGATCGGCGCCTTCACCACCCGGGCGTGTCCACGACCCCCGGCCGAAGGGGCCAAACGCCAGGCAATTCGTGCCGGTCGCTCTGGCACGACCTTCGCTGGGAGTCCGGTCCATGCAGACCGCCGTCTCCGACGCCTCGCGCCGCGCCCGCCCCGACCTCGCCGACCTGCCGCGCCAGCTCCAGGCGGCCATGACCGCCCCGGGCTACCGGCCACCGCTGCTGCCGGCGGTGGCCATGGAGGTGACGCAGCTCTCCGGCCGCCAGGACGTGGAGCTCGGGACGGTGGTGCAGCTCCTGGAACGCGACCCGGTGCTGGCGGCCCGCGTCCTGGCGGTGGCGCAGACCTTCCACTACGCGCGCCGCTCGCCGGTGATGACGCTGCGCCAGGCCGCGGTGCGCCTCGGCCTGGAGACGCTGGGCCACCTGGCGCTGCAGGCGGCGCTGGAGCTCCAGGTCTTCCGCGCCCCTGGCTTCGAGGCCTTCGCGGCGCGCCTCGGCACCCACGCCACCGCGGTGGCCCACGTGACGCGGGAGATCTGCAAGCGGGCCCGCATCCCCGGCGACCACGCCTTCACCTGCGGCCTGCTCCACGACGTGGGGCTCTCGGCGTGCCTGCAGTTGGTGGCGGCGCGCCGCGACCTGCAGGGCGTGCCGCTGGAGCAGCTCGCCCCGGGCCTGGACGCGGCCCACACCGAGGCCTCGGGCCTGCTGGTGCGCGCCTGGAAGCTCCCCGACGCCATCGCCCGGGTGGTGGAGAGCCACCACGACGTGCGGGTGGAGGGCGTGGCGCAGCCCATCAACGCGGCGCTGGTGGTGGCCGAGCAGCTCTGCTGGGAGGCGGGCGCCGGCCTGCTGCCGCCGCCGCGCCACGTGGACGCCGGCGGCGAGCTGCCGGAGCAGCCGCTCGACGGGCTCGACACCAACTGGCCGAGCCTGGTGCAGGAGGCGACCGAGCTGATCGGCCTCGACGCCGCGGCCATGGCGTCGGCGCGGGCCGCCACCGGCGACCTGATGGCGGAGCTGGGGCTGGGCGAGCGGCTGGGGTAGCGGGACCGCTCAGCTCGCGTGCGCCGCCAGGTGCGGCTCCCAGGCCGCCAGCGAGGAGGCCGCGCCCGGGTCGAGCGTGAGGAAGCGCTTCCCCAGCATGCCGAAGAGGGCGCCTTCCAGCGCCGGCCAGTCGTCGGGGTACTGGTCCTTCAGCTTGCCGACCGTGGCGCCCAGGCCGACCGCCCGGAGGACCCGGACCTCGTCCTGGCCGAGGGCCGGCGGGATGCGCGGAGGCGGGCCGAGGAAGAGGGTGGCGGCGAGCTCCAGCTCCAGCGGCGCGTGCTGGAAGGTGGCCAGGCCCGGGTAGGCGGCCACCAGCCGGTCGAACCAGCGCCCGGAGTCGGCCAGGAACCCCTCGACGCGGTCGCTGCGGAGCGTCAGCTTGAGGGGATCGCCGGCCTTGAACGGGCCGGGGGCCTGGAGCTGGATGCCGCCGGGGCTCACGTCGGTGGTGTCGGAGGCCCAGAAGCCGCCGCCGGGCAGCAGGCACCGCGCCTCGCAGGCGGCCGGGGCGCGGGGGACGCGCCGGGGGTTCCTGATGACATTTCCCATGCTCGGTCCTCGTACCGCGATCCTAGGGATCAGGCCAGGGAAGTGCCAGGGGCGAGGCGCCGTGGGTCGCCCCGACCCCTCGGCGCCGATGTGGGCGAGTCCCGCAGGCCCCGCCGGGCCGGCCCGCCTGCCGTGAAAACGCGCTAGAGGTGAACCCCGTGAAACGCCTCCGCATCGTGGTCGTCGCCGCCGCGCTGGCGGTGCTCGGCGCCCGCGCCCTGCTGGCCGCCCGCGGCGCGGCCGGGCCGGCGCGGCCGAGCACGCTGGCCCTCAGCCCCTGCCAGCTCTCCCACCCCCTCAGCCCGGAGCGGCTCGCGGCGCGCTGCGGCACGCTCGAGGTGCCGGAGGACCACGCCCGGCCCGAGGGCCGCAAGCTCGCGCTCCGGGTGGCGGTGGTGGAGGCCGAGGGCGGCGGCAAGGCGGCCGATCCCATCTTCTTCCTGGCCGGCGGCCCCGGCCAGGCGGCCACCGAGGTCTACGCGGCGGTCCACCCGGCCCTGGCCCGCGCCGCCCGCCGGCGCGACGTGGTGGTGGTGGACCAGCGCGGCACCGGCCAGTCGGCCCGCCTCGACTGCGAGCCGGAGCGCAAGGCGGCCGGCGAGGACGAGCTCACCGAGGAGCTGGACGCCGACCAGGCCAAGGCGCTGGCCCGCCTGAAGGCCTGCGGCGAGCGGCTCGCGAAGGAGCACGACCTCGGCCGCTTCCGCTCCGAGGACTTCGCCCGCGACCTCGACCTGGTGCGGGCCGCGGTGGGGGCCGAGCGGATCGACCTGGTGGGCGGCAGCTACGGCACGCGCGCCGCGCTGGTCTACGCCCGCCTCTTCCCGCAGCGCGTCCGCGCCATGGTGCTCGACGGCGTGGCCCCGCTGGCCATGCCGGTGGGCGCCCTGTTCGAGCGCGACGCCACCCGCGCCCTGGAGGTGGGCTTCGCCCGCTGCCGGGCCGACGAGGCCTGCCGGAAGGCCCACCCGGATCCGGGCGGCGACCTGGCCGCGCTGGTGGCGCAGCTGGCCCGGAGGCCGGAGCAGGTGACGCTGCGCGACCCGGTGAGCGGTGCCCGCCGCACCGTGCCCCTCGACGCCGACACGCTGCGCCAGCTGGTGCTCCTCCTGGCCTACGCGCCGGAGACCGTGGCGCTGGTGCCGCCGCTCCTCGGCGAGGCGCGGCGCGGCGACTTCGCCCCCCTCACCGCCCTCGGCGTGGCCGGCGGCCGTGACGCCCAGGCCGCCATCTCCCGCCCGCTCCAGCTGGCGGTGCTCTGCGCCGAGGACGCACCCTTCTACCCGGCCGAGCGCCCCGCCCCCGGCCCCTTCGGCGACACGGTGCGGACCATGTTCGAGCGGGCCTGCGCCGTCTTCCCCCACGGGTCGGTCGAGCCGGCCTTCCGCGACCCGGTGCGGAGCGAGGCCCCCACCCTGCTCCTCTCCGGCGAGGCCGACCCGGTGACGCCGCCCTCCTGGGCGGCCATCGCGGCCGAGACCCTGCCCCGCTCCCGCCAGCTCACCCTGGCCGGCCAGGGGCACGGCACGCTGCTGCGGGGGTGCATGCCGCGGGTCGTGGCCCAGTTCCTCGGCGAGGGCGGGCAGGCCGAGCCCCTCGATCCGGCCGCGGTGGACGCCACCTGCCTCGAGCGCGTGAAGCCCCAGCCCTTCTTCCTCGACCTCGCGGGGCCGATGCCATGATCCAGCTCCAGGACGTGCACAAGGCCTTCGGCAAGGTGGAGGCCCTGCGCGGCGTCTCCTTCGAGGTGGCCGACGGGCGCATCACCGGCCTGCTCGGCCCCAACGGCGCCGGCAAGACCACCGCGCTCCGGCTCACCTACGGCGTGATGGCCCCGGACCGCGGGCGCGCCGCGGTGGACGGCCTGGATCTCGCCGCCGACCGGCTGGCGGCCCAGGCGCGGCTCGGCGTCCTCTCCCACGCCCAGGGGCTCTACCCGCGCCTCACCGCCCGCGAGCACGTGCGCTACGCCGGCCGGCTCCACGGCCTCTCCGGCGCGGCCCTGGAGGCCCGCATCGACGCCCTGGTCGAGCTCCTCGACCTCCGCGAGTTCGCCGACCGGCGCACCGACGGCTTCTCCCAGGGGCAGAAGCTCAAGGTGGCCCTGGCCCGCGCCCTGGTGCACGACCCGCGCAACGTGGTGCTGGACGAGCCGACCTCCGGCCTCGACGTGGCCGGCACCCGCGCCCTGCGCGCCCTGCTGCGGCGCCTGCGCGACGAGGGGCGCTGCGTGCTCTTCTCGACCCACGTGATGCAGGAGGTCTCGGCGCTGTGCGACCGGGTGGTGGTGATCGCCCGCGGCCTGGTGGTGGCGGAGGGCACGCCGGAGGAGCTGAAGGCGCGCACCGGGGAGGCCAGCCTGGAGGACGCCTTCGTCAAGGCCATCGGCTCCGAGGAGGGGCTCGCGTGAGGACCGGCATCCGGTGGGACCTGCTCCGCGTGGTGATGGCCAAGGAGGTGCTCGACAACCTCCGCGACCGGCGCGCCCTGGCCATGGCGCTCTTCTTCCCGCTCCTCGGCCCGGCCATCCTGGCCCTCTCCATCTCCCTCATCTCGAACCAGGCCCGCTCGGTGGAGGAGCGGCCGCTCAAGCTGGCGGTGGTGGCGCCGGAGCGGGCGCCCAACCTCATCGCCTGGCTGGGCGAGCGGGGCGTGGACGTGGCGCCGCCGCCGGCCGACCCCGAGGCGGCGGTGCGGGCCGGCGACGCCGACGTGGTGCTGGCCATCCCCGAGGAGCACGGCGCCCGCCTGCGGGAGGGGAAGCCGGCCCCGGTGCGGCTCTACCTCGACGAGTCGCGCACCTCGGCGCGCCCCGCCGCCGACCGGGTGCGCAAGCTCCTCGACGGCTACTCCCACAAGCTGGGCGCGCAGCGGCTCCTCCTCCGCGGCGTCCACCCGGCGGTGGTGAGCGCCCTCGCCGTGGAGGAGGTGGACCTGGCCACGGCGCAGAGCCGCGCCGCCCTGCTCATGGCGGCGCTCCCCTACTTCCTGGTGCTGGCCCTCTTCACCGGCGGCATGGCGGTGGCCATCGACGCCACCGCCGGCGAGCGCGAGCGCCAGTCGCTGGAGCCGCTGCTGCTCCACCCGGTGCCCCGCTCGGCGGTGGTGCTCGGCAAGCTCCTGGCCGCCGCGGCCTTCGCCGCCATGGCGCTGGCCGAGACCATCGCCGGCTTCGGCCTGGTGCCGGTGGCGCTGCCGCTGGAGCGGCTGGGCTTCTCCATCCGCCTCGACCCGGCGCAGCTGGTGCGGATCTTCGTGCTGCTGGTGCCGCTCCTCCTGCTGGTCTCCGGCGTGATGATCCTGGTGGCGGCCCGGGCCCGCACCTTCAAGGCGGCCCAGTCCACCCTCTCCTTCCTCATGCTGGTGCCGGCCATGCCCGGCCTGGTGCTGGCCTTCGTGCCGGTGAAGCTGCAGACCTGGCAGCTGCTGGTGCCGGCCTGGGGCGAGCAGCTGCTCATCACGCGGCTGGTGCGCGGCGAGGCGGTGGCGGCGTCGGCGCAGGCGCTGGCCATGGCCTCCACGGCGGCCTGGGCGGTGGCGGTGGCCTGGCTGGCGGTGCGCGCCTTCCGCTCCGAGGGCTTCCTCTTCGGGCGGTCGGGCTGAGGCCCGGCTAGATCCCGGCGCCGCCGGCGGTGACCGGGGGCACCGGGCCGCCGCGGCGCGCCTTCAGCCGCTCGGCCACCAGCCGGCGCAGCGCCTCGGGCTCGAAGGGCTTCTTGAGGCACTCGTTCCGCACCGAGGCGAGGAAGTCCCGGGCCCGCGGCGTGAACGCGCCGCCGGTGACGAAGATCACCTGGTCGGCCAGGTCCGGGCGGGCCTGCTGGAGGGCGGCGTGGAACTCCATGCCGGAGAAGTCCGGCATCATCAGGTCGCAGAGGATGACGTCGAACCGCTCGCCGTTGACGAGGCGGCCCAGCGCCTCCCGGCCGTCCACCAGCGCCACCACCTCGGGGCCGCCGGCCAGCGAGCGGATCACCACCTTGCCGATGAGGGCGTCGTCGTCGACGAGCAGCACCCGGGCGCCGGCCGGCAGGGGCACCCAGCCCTCCTCGGCGGCGGCCGGGACCGGGGTGGGGGAGGGCTGCTCGGAGGGGGGCGGCGAGGTGAGCGGCAGGCCGGCGCCGATGGCCATGGCCGGGAGGTAGACCCGCACCGCGGTGCCGCGGCCCGGCTCGCTCTCCACCTCGATGCGGCCCCCCAGGTCGGCGACGATGCCGTGGCAGATGGCCAGCCCCAGGCCGGCCCCCGCGCCCACCGGCCGGGTGGTGAAGAAGGGCTCGAAGATGCGGGCGCGCACCTCCGGCGACATGCCCGCGCCGGTGTCGCGCACCTCGGCCACCACCTCGCCGAGGGGGCCGGTGGCGACGCTGATGGCCACCTCGTTGGCGGCGGCGTTCCCCTCGGGGATGGCCTGGGCGGCGTTGACCAGCAGGTTGGCGAAGACCTGCTCCAGCCGCGCCCGGCTCCCCAGCACCGCCGGGGCCACGCCGTAGCGGGTGGTGACCCGGGCGCGGTGGCGCAGCTCGTTGCGGGTCACCTCCACCGCCGCGCTCATGGCCCAGGCCACGTCGGTGGGCTCCTGGCGCTCCTCGTCGGGGCGGGAGAAGACCCGCAGCCCGCGGATGACGTCGCGCACCCGCCCCGCCGCCTGGTGCGCCTCGCCGATGGCGGTGTCGGCCTCCTGGAGCTGGGCGGCGCGGGCCGGCGGCAGCGCGGCGGCCACCGAGGCCAGCTCGTCGCGCACGAAGGCCAGGTTGCCGAGGATGCTGGTGAGCGGGTTGTTGATCTCGTGGGCCGCGCCGGCCGCCAGCGTGCCCACCCCGGCCAGGCGCAGCGCCGCCTCGCCCTGCCGGCGCGCCGTCACGTCGCGCACGATGGCCACGCAGTAGGGGGCGCCGCCCACCACCAGCCGGTAGGCCCGCAGCTCGATCCAGGCGGTGGCGCCGCTGGGCAGGCGGGTGGGCCGCTCCACGGCGTGGTGCCCGGAGGCCTCGAGCGCCGCCCACAGGGCGGCCCAGCGCGGCGCGGTGAGGTTGGCGTCGGCCTCGTAGGTCTTCAGGCCGATGACCGCCTCGCGCGGGCGGCCCAGCAGCTGGCAGGCCACGTCGTTGGCGAAGACCACCGTGCCGTCCGGCTCGACGATGGAGATGGCGTCGGTGGAGCGCTCCAGCGCCGCGTGGGCCAGGCGCAGGGCGCCGCGCGCCTCCTGCTGCTCGCTGCGGTGCGCCGCCTCCACCGCGGCCTGGGCCGCCTGGAGCTGCTCCAGCATCTCGTTGAAGGCCGCCGCCAGCCGCGCCACCTCGTCGTGGCCCGGCACCGGCACGCGGGTGGCGAGGGCGCCGGTCTCGGAGATGCGCCAGGCCGACTCGGCCAGGCTGGCGATGGGCTCGGCCACCCGGCGGGCGATGCGGCGGGCCGCCCACAGCCCCGCCAGCAGCACCGCCAGCGCCACCAGCAGCTGGAAGGCCAGGATGCGCAGCGTGGGCAGGCGCGCCGCCGCCGCCGGCAGGCCGGCCTCCACCGAGAGGCCCAGGGGGCCGAAGGCGGGGGGCAGCTCCAGCGGGATGCGGGCGGTGAGCCGCCCCTCCCAGCCCGCCGCCTCCCCGGCCAGCGTCCGCCCGGCGCCGTCCACCAGCCGCAGCGCCGCCTCGCCCTGCAGCAGCCGGGCGCCGAGGGGCGCCAGCGGGATCTCGGCGACCACCGCGCCGGTGGCGGGCGAGGTCGGGATCGGCTGCACCGGCGCCACCACCACCAGGAGCGCCTCGGCCCCCTGGCCGATCACCGCGGCGGCGCGCTCGCCACGGCCCACCAGCGCCGGGAGCTGGAACCGGGTGGCCGCCGAGAGCGGTCGGGCCCCGCCCGCCAGCACCAGCCCGTCCCGGCCGGTGAGCGCCAGCCCGGTCTCGACCGGCAGGGCCAGCTGGTGGCTCGCCAGGAAGGGCAGGGCGAAGGCGTTGCGCCCCGGGGCGTCGGTGAGGGCCGAGGCGAGGAGCGAGCTGCGGGCCAGGTCGCCGACCTCGGCCCCGGCCCCGCGGAGCACCTCGGCCAGCCGGCCGGCGGCCAGCCCGGCCTGCCCGTCGAGGTGGTTGTCCACGTCGCGCTGGGTCAGCTGCCAGGTGAGGAGCAGCGAGAGCGCCGCCGTGGGGACCAGCAGCAGGACGCACAGGAGCAGCGTGGCGAGCGAGAGCCGGCGGACCAGGCTCTCGCCGATCCAGCGGCGGCCGCGCGCCACCAGCCCGACGTCGCGCTTTGCTGGGGGACTCACGGCCAGCATGGCCCCCCCGTCCCCAACCGCATCAGGCCTCGGGTACGGGCAACTCCGGACGAAATCCGTACCTGTTGGGTACAGTACGCCGCGCCCGGCCCCGGCGTCGAGAGCCGGAAGGTGCGGCACGGCGTCAGCCCCGTAGGCTAGATCCCCGGGGCCATGCGCCTGCCGCCCATCGAGCTGCACCGCGGCGAGCTGCGGGTCACCGGGTCGCCCCTCCACCTCGACGCCCGCCGCCGGGCCCCCTGCGCCTTCGTCTCACACGCCCACGGGGATCACATCGGCCGCCACGACCGGACCATCGCCACCCCGGCCACCCTGGCGCTGATGCGCCACCGGCTCGGCGAGCCGAAGCGGGCCGCCAGGGCGGAGCACCTGCCGGTCGGCTACCGCCAGCCCTTCGGCCTCGGCCCCCTCACGCTGGAGCTCTTCAGCGCCGGCCACGTCCTCGGCTCGGCCCAGCTCAAGGTCACCCTCCCGGACGGGAGGACCCTGGGCTACACCGGCGACCTCTGCACCGACACCACCCACGCCGCCGAGCGCAGCGAGGTGATGCCCTGCGACGTGCTGGTGATGGAGTCCACCTTCGGCCTGCCGCGCTACGTCTTCCCGCCCAAGGAGGAGACCCTGGCCCGGGTGCGCCGCTTCTGCGACGACGCCCTCGCGGACGGCGTGACGCCGGTGCTGCTCGGCTACTCGCTGGGCAAGGCGCAGGAGATCCTGGCCTTCCTCCTCTCGGCCGGCTACGCCTGCCGCGCCCACCCGGTGGTCCACGCCGTCAACAAGGTCTACGAGGCCTTCGGCGTGCCGCTGCAGGGGGTCAAGGTGCTCGACCCGGAGCAGCCGCCGGTGGGCGAGGTGGTGGTGGTGCCGCCGCAGCTGGCCTGGAGCCCGGCCATGCGCGGCGTGCAGCGCCGCCGCACCGCCATGCTCACCGGCTGGGCCATCGACGGCGACCGCTTCTTCAAGGGCGTCCACGCCGCCTTCCCGCTCTCCGACCACTGCGACTTCCCCTCGCTGCTGGCCTACGCCAGGGCCAGCGGGGCCGGGCGCGTCTACACGGTCCACGGCCACGCCGACGAGCTGGCCGCCGCCCTCCGGAAGGAGGGGATCCGCGCGCAGCCGCTGCGGGAGGAGAGCCAGCTCGAGCTTCTGTAGTAGAAGGGGCCCGTGCTCGAGCTCACCGTCACCCCCGACGCCGCCGGCCAGCGGCTCGACAAGTACGTCCGCCGCGCCTTGAAGGACGTGCCGCTGTCGCACGTCTACAAGATGTTCCGCACCCGCAAGATCAAGGTGAACGACGGGCGTGGCCGGCCCGAGCAGGTGCTCGCCGAGGGGGACCTGGTCCGCATCTGGGGCGACGAGGCGAAGCTCCTCGCCGAGGCCGGGCCGGGCGCCGGGGGCGGCAAGGGGAAGGGCCCGCGCGGCCCGAAGCTGGAGATCCTCTTCGAGGACGACGACCTCTTCGCCGTCAACAAGCCGGCCGGCCTGGCCGCCCACCCGGGCACCGGCATCACCGGCGCCACGCTGGTGGAGCTGGTGCGGGCCCACGTGAAGGGCGCGGCCGACCTGCCGGCCACCGAGTTCAAGCCCTCGCCGGCCCACCGCCTCGACCGGGAGACCTCCGGCGTGATCCTGGTGGCCAAGAACCGCAAGACCATGGCCGGCCTCTCGGCCCTCTTCGAGTCGAAGGACGAGGTGAAGAAGCAGTACCTCACCCTGGCCAAGGGGAAGATGCCGCGGGAGAGCGGGCTCATCGACCTGCCGCTCTCCGAGCACGAGCAGACGGCCCGCTCCAAGGACCAGCGCGGCGTCAACATGCAGCCGGCGCGGACGCGCTGGAAGGTCTCGGCCTCCATGAAGGAGGCCACGCTCCTCCAGGTGCTCATCGAGACCGGTCGCACCCACCAGATCCGCCGCCACCTCCAGGCGGCGGGCCACCCGGTGGCGGGCGACGCGCGCTACGGCGACTTCAACTTCAACCGCGTGGCCAAGGCGCGCTGGGGGCTGCGGCGCATGTTCCTCCACGCCTGGAAGCTCTCGCTGCCGCACCCGGTGACGGGCGAGACCCTCTCGCTGCAGGCGCCGCTGCCGAAGGAGCTGCTGGAGGTCCTGAAGGCGATGAACCTCCAGGCGCCCGCGTAGGCGAGGCGTCAGTGCGCCGCCTGGGGCGCGGACCGCGCGCCCGGCTTCGGCGGCGGCAGCGGCGGGACGGCGCCCACGCCGGGCGGCAGGTCGAAGGGGATGGTGCAGGGCGGCTGGAGCTCCCGGCTGGCCGGGGGCTTCCCGGCCGGGGCGAGGCAGTAGGCGGCGTGAGGGAGGCCGCGCACCGTGGCCACCGTCCAGAGCGCCACCCAGCGCCGCCCCTGGTCCATCACCACCACCCGGGCGCAGGTGGCCCTGGCGCCGTCGAGCAGGCAGGGCAGGTCGTCGCGCCGGTAGTCGAGGCCGGGCCGGTCGAGCGCCTTGAAGCGCGCCTCCAGCTGCTGGAGGAGTTGCGGCCCGGCCGCCTCGGTGGGCACCGGTGCCCAGCCGGCCACGGTGGGCCCCTCGCAGCGGACGGCGGCCTCGCCCGGGCTGGCGGCGACGCCGGTGCAGCCCCTGGGGAGCGCGACGGCGCGGCCGGCCAGCTCCAGCGCCAGGGCCTGGCCCCGCGCCGCGCCGGCGGCGGGCGGGCCGCGCCAGGGGCCGGCGGCCAGCGTCGCCAGCGTGGCGTCGCAGGGGTCGCGCTGCGCGTCGGCGGTGGTGCAGGCCACCAGGCGGCGCCCCTCCTTCCGCCGGAGGACCGCCACCAGGTAGCCGCCCGCCCCGCCGCGGGCCGCGCCGGCGCGGACCGGGACCTCGCCGCCGCCCAGCTTCCGCGCCGCGGTGGAGCGCGTCACGCCGGACGGGAAGGCGCCGGCCAGGCCGCCCTCGAAGCCGTCCACGTAGGCGTCGCTGGGGCCGGCGGCGTGATCCTCGACGCGCGCGCCGCGGCCGGAAGGGCACTCGTACCGCCAGCCGAGGTCCGTGAGCGGCACGGCGGAGCAGCCCGCCAGCGCCCCGGCCCGGCCGCCCTCGGGGGCCGCCAGGGCCAGCGCCATCACCACCGCCGCCATCGTCGTCATCCGCGCCGCTCCAGTCGCCGCGGGTCGGCCCGCGGCGCGCGGAGGCTAGCAGACACCCCGGCCGGCGCGCACCCCGGGCGGGACAGATCGGCGCGGCGCCTCGCCCCTCCCCCAGGCGGCGGGTGTGACACTCCGTGCTTGCCCTCCGGCGCGCCTCCTCCCCATGATCGCACCGGGTGTCCGCGTCACCGCGGGCGAGGGGGAGTCACGCCATGGCAAGGTCGTTCCAGGCAGGCCTGGTGGTCGCGGCGGTGCTCTGCGCAGCGTGGCCCACGGCGTCGGCGGCCGCCGCGCCGCGGTTGGCCATCGCGCCGGTCAAGGACGACGCCGCGGGGCTGGTCGGCCCGCAGCTCCAGCAGGCGCTCTGCGCCGCCCGCGAGTGCCTGGCGGGGGCGCTGGCCGGCCCGAAGCTCGACCTGGCGCGGGCGCGCCGGCTCGGCGCCGACGGCCAGCTGGTCGCGTCGGTCTGGAAGGAGCAGAAGGGGTCGGTGCTCTCGGTGGCGCTCTTCACCACCAGCGCCAAGCCGGCGCGGAGCTGGAAGCTCCCCCTCGGCGCCGACGGCCGCCTGCCGCGCGCCGCGCTCGACACGCTGGCGGCCGGGGTGGCGGAGGTGCTGCCGCTGCCGGCGAAGGCGGCGCCCTCGGCCCCGACCCCGGCCCCCTCACCCCGGGCCGCTCCAGCTCCAGCACCAGCTCGCGCCCCGGCCCCGGCCCCGACCCCGGCCCCGACCCCGACCCCGACTCCGACCTCGACCGCGTCCTCCGCCCCCTCACCCCGGCCCTCTCCCCCTGCGGGGGAGAGGGAGAAGGCCTCCCAGGCCCTCGCCTCGACCCCGACCCCGACCTCGACCCCGACCCCGACCTCGGCCCCGACCTCGACCGCAGCCCCCCGCCTCATCCTCGAGGTCGGCCTCTCCCCCACCCACCGCGAGCTCCGCTTCTCCCCCTCCGGCGCCGACCCCGCCCCACTCGGCCTGCGCTCCGACCAGCCGGCCCTCCCGCGCCTCCGCGTCGAGTGGCGCCTGCTCGAGGACCACGGGGCGGCGGTCTACGCCGACTTCGCCTACGGCAGCGGCATCCGGCTCGGCGTCCACAAGGCCAGCGCCAGCCGCCTGGAGGCGGGCCTGCGCTGGCCCTTCTCCGTCACGCCCGCGCTGGCCCTGGTGCCGGCCCTGGCCCTGCAGCGCGAGACCTTCGACGTGGGGCAGCGCGACGTCGAACCGCTGGCCGGCCTCGCCGACCAGCAGCTGCTCGGCGCGCGGGCCGGGCTCGGCCTGGAGGCCCGCATCACCGGCACCCGCTTCACGCTCCTCGGGGGCCTGGCCGGCACCTGGTGGTTCCAGGCCGGCGAGCTGGTGGGCGGCGCGGGGTTCTTCCCCGGCGGCCGCGCCCTGGCCGTCTCCGCCGAGGCCGGTGTGGCCGCCGACCTCTGGGGGCCGCTCTCGCTGCGGCTGCTGGGGGACTTCCAGCGGACCGGCTTCACCTTCGACGCGGGCGGCCCCTTCGCCAGCCGCTCCGCCACGCAGGACCTCCTGGGCGGCCGCCTCATGCTGCGGGCCGGCTTCTGACGACCCAGGGCCCCGTGGCCCGGCGGACTTGATCGACCGCGGGGGGCGTGGTCCCCTGCCTGCGTGAGCGACCCCGTGCGCGCGCCCCTCCTGCTCCTCGAGCCCATCGGCGGCCTGGCGGGCGACATGTTCATGGCCGCGGCGCTCGATGCCGGACTGCCGCAGGCCGCCCTGGAGGCGCAGCTCGCCACGCTGGGGCTCCCGGGCTGGCGGCTCTCGGTGACCCGCCGCAGCGTCTCCGGGATCGCCGCCACCCACGTGGACGTGGTGGTGGAGGGGGCCCAGCCGCCGTCGCGGCGGCTCGCCGACGTCCTGGCGCTGGTGGCCGCCTCCGGCCTCGCGCCGCGCCCCAAGGCCGCGGCGCTGGCGCTCTTCGAGCGGATCGGCCGCGCCGAGGCGGCGGTGCACGGCGTGCCGGTGGAGGAGGTCCACTTCCACGAGGTGGGGGCGGTGGACTCCATCGTGGACGTCTGCGGCGCCGCGGTGGTGATGGACCTCCTCGGCTGGCCGCGGGCCCGCTGCGCGCCGCCGGAGCTGGGGCGCGGCCTGGTGAAGACCGCCCACGGCCCCATGCCGGTGCCGCCGCCGGCGGTGCTGGAGCTGCTGAAGGGCCAGCCCATCCGCCCGGGCGGCCCGCCGGGCGAGGCGGTCACGCCCACCGGCGCCGCCATCGCCGCCCACTTCTGCGAGCTGGGGCCGCTGCCGGCCCACGTGCCGGGGCGCGTCGGCTACGGCGCCGGCACGGTGAGCTGGCCCGACCGGCCCAACGTGCTGCGCCTCACGCTGGGCGAGCCGGCCCCGCAGGCCGCGCCCGGGGCGCCGGGCGAGGGCGGCCTCTGGGTGCTGGAGACCAACCTCGACGACTGCCCCGGGCAGCTGGTGGCCCGGGCCATCGAGGCGGCGCTGGAGGCCGGCGCCCTCGACGCCTGGGCCGCGCCGCTCACCATGAAGAAGGGGCGGCCCGGCGTGCTGCTCGGCGCCCTCTGCGACGCGGGCCGCCGCGCGGCGGTGACCGGCGTCCTCCTCGCCGAGACCACCACGCTGGGCGTGCGGGCGCACCGGGTGGAGCGGACCGAGCTCGAGCGCGCCCTCCACGAGGTGGAGACGCCCTACGGGGTGGTGCGCGTCAAGGTCGGCGCCCTCGACGGGCGGCCCCTCGGCGCCCACCCCGAGTACGACGACTGCCTGCAGCGCGCCCGCGAGCGGGGCGTGCCGGTGAGGGAAGTCATGGCCGCGGCGCTGGCCGCCTGGAGGAACCGGTGAAGGCGAAGCGGGGGGGCAAGGGCCCGGCGCGAGCCGGGGCGGCGCCGGCGAAGGGCGCGCGGAAGCCGGCCCGGAAGCCGGCGGGGAAGGCCGCGGGGAAGCGGGTGCCCGCGGCCGCGCCGAGACCTCGGCCCAGGCCGGCCGCGCCGCGCCCGGCCCCCGGCGCACCCCCGGCCCCGGCCACCGACGCCCTCGGCCCGCTGCTGGCCCTCTCGCACCAGATGGTCTCGGCGCGCAGCGAGCCGGAGCTCTGCGCCGCGGTCTCCGCCGCGCTCGACGCGCTCTACCCCGGCCGCGCCCACGCCATCCGGCTGGTCGATCCGGTCACCCTGGCCCTCACCGCCTTCCGCGCCCGCGGCCCGCTGCGCCCCGGGGCGCGCGAGGGGCTGGCGCTGCGCCGGGCCACGCTGGAGCAGGAGGGCGTCTACGTCCCGGCGCTGGAGGCGGCCGGCCTGCGCCTCGCCGAGGCCGACGTGCCGCTCTTCGAGGAGAGCGCCGAGGTGCGGGCGGTGCCGCTCTCGGTGGGCGGGGCGCTCCACGGCGTCGTCAACGTGGAGGCCCGCGCCGGCGTGGCGCTCGAGCCGGCCGGCGACGGGCAGGTGCTGGCGCAGCTGGCCTCCACGGCCGCGCTGGGCGTGCGCAACCTGCGCTCCATCGAGGAGCTGGCCTCGCTGAAGGGCTACCTCGAGGACCTCATCGAGCACGCCAACGCCCTCATCGCGGTGGTCGACCGCGGCGGCGTCGTCACCGTCTGGAACGGGGCGCTGACCCGCCTCACCGGCGCCACCCGCGCCGAGGCGGTGGGGCGCCCGCTGGCCGCCTTCGTGGCCGAGGAGGACCACCCGGCCGCCGCGGCGTTGCTCTCACGGACCCTGGCCGGCGAGGCGGTGGACGGCGCCGAGCTGCGCCTGGCGGTGGTGGGGAGCGTGGAGGGGCGCGCCGCCTTCAACACCGCGCCCATCCGCGGCCCGGGCGGCGAGGTGGCCGGGGTCATCGCCATCGGCCAGGACCTGACGCGGCTGCGCAGCCTGGAGGCGGCCGCCGAGCAGGCCGAGAAGATGGCCGGCCTGGGCCGGCTGGCCGCCGGCATCGTCCACGAGCTCAACAACCCGCTCACCGCGGTCACCATGTACGCCGACGCCCTCTACGAGAAGTGGGCCCTCGGCGGCGGCGCCCCCGCCGACGTGGAGAAGCTCAAGGCCATCAAGGACGCCGGCCAGCGCATCCTCAAGCTGGCCCGCGACCTCACCACCTACGCCCGCCCATCGGCGGCGCGCCCCGAGCCGGTGGACCTGGCCACGCTCCTCGACCAGGCGGCGCAGATGTGCAAGCCGGCCCTCAAGGAGGCCGACGCGCAGGTGGAGAAGGCCTACCAGCCGGCGCCGCAGGTGGTGGTGGCGCGGGCCGCGGTGGTGCAGGCGCTGGTCAACGTCATCGCCAACGCGGCCCAGGCGGCGCCGCGGGGCGGGAAGGTCCGGCTGGCCCTCTCCGCGGCGGGCGGGCGGGTGCTGGCCACGGTGGCCGACGGCGGCCCCGGCATGGCGCCGGAGGTGCTGGCGCGGGCCTTCGAGCCCTTCTTCACCACCAAGTCCGGCAAGGGGATCGGCCTCGGCCTCCCCATCGCCCGCGGCATCATCGAGCGCCACGGCGGCACCATCTCGCTGCACAGCGAGGAGGGGCAGGGGACCACGGTGATCGTGTCGCTGCCGGCGAAGCCGGCCTGACCGCGTTCAGGCCTGCAGCGACAGCACCGCGTACCCGCTGAAGGCCGGCAGGATGGTCGACACCGAGTAGCCGCTCGGGTTGAGCCGGATCTCCACGTCGGTCCCCTCGGCCGCCTGGAAGCGCGCCTTGCGGGCCGCGCCGGCCACGTGCATGCCGAGGAAGAGGATGTTGCCCTGGGAGCGCTCGGTGCCGGCGGTGGCCAGGTGGACGTCCACCTGATCGCCGGCGCGCCAGAGCGCGGCCGAGAGGCGGGCCCGGCCGGTCACGCCCAGCGCCCGCCGCCCCTTGCCGAGGAGCGCCGCCAGCGCCTTCTCCAGCGCCGCCTCGTCGAGCGCCGGCTCGGCGCCGGTGGCGGGGACCAGGTCGGGCAGCTGCGCCACCGTGCCGGCGTTGACCTTCACGCCGGCCGGCTTCCCCGCCGGGAGGAAGCCGCCCAGCGCCCGCCCCGCCTCGTCCACGCGGGAGGCCTCGCCGAAGACCAGCACGCCGGCGCCGTTCTCCAGGCGCCGCGAGATCTCGCGGGCCTCGAGCGGCGTCAGCCCCTCGGCGCCGGCCAGCACCACCGTGGCCGTGGGCGGCGCCTCGGCGAGCCTCAGCACCACCGGCGCCTGCACGTGGTGGGCGGCCAGCGCCGCCGCGGCCCGCTCCACGGCGCGCCGGTGGCGGCCGCCGGTCCAGAGGTCGGCCTCGGCGGAGTAGAGCAGGGCGCACTCGAAGACCGGCGCGGCCGTGCCGGGCAGGCGGGCGCGCCCGGCCACGTCGGCGGTGAGGGCGCGGAGCTTGCCGAGCTGGGCGGCCACCTCGCCGGGCGGCTCCAGGCCGGCCAGGCCGACGGCGTAGGGGGCGGCGGCGGTGGCCAGGCGGAGCCGCTGCGCCGGCGTGAGGCCGGGCGGCGGCAGCACCGCCACCGGGCGGCGCCCCATGGCGGCGCGCAGCAGGGCGAAGAGGCCGGGCGAGGGCTCGCCGGAGGCCGGCGCCGGGAAGATGGCGGCGTCGACGTGGCGCGAGGCGGCCAGCTGGGCCGGGCCCACCGCCTCGAACCAGGCGGCCGCGGCGAAGGGGCGGCCGGCGGCGCGGGCGGCGTCGCGCGCGGCGCGGGCCTGGGCCCGCACCGCCCGGTCCAGCGAGTCGTGGCGGAAGCGCCAGAAGTCGCGGCCGAAGGGGAGGGCGGTGAAGTCCACCGCGCCGGAGGCCTGGGCCACCGCCTCGCGGGCCAGCTTGAGGTAGTCGAGGGGCTGGAAGTGGTCGCCGTACTCCCGCGAGAGGCGGCGCTGGAACTCGCGCTGGCAGTCGGCGCAGAAGCCGGCGCCGAAGAGCCCCTGGGCCAGCGAGGCGTCGGGCCGGTCGAGGGCCACGCCGCCGAAGCCGGCCGCCAGGGCCGAGCGGGCCGCGTCGGCCACGCGGGCCAGGTGGCGCTCCGAGGTGAGGCAGGCGCGGGGCGGACCGCCCATGCCGGCCGGCGTGCCGTCGGCGGCGCGGCAGGCCTCGGCCTCCGAGGCGGCGCGCCCCACCGGCAGGTCGGCGTAGGCCTGGCTCACCAGCGGCGCGGGGAGCGGATCGGCGGTGGCCACCACCAGCGGGCCGCCGCGCTGCCCGGCCGAGGCGCGCGAGGCCTCCTCGGGGAGGAGGCCGGCGTCGAGGCGGTAGGGGGCGAAGGCGGGCCGGAGCGGCATGCGAGGTGGGTGAGCCTAACCGAAACCACGGTCCCGGGCCGGGCTCGCTGCGTCCGGGCTGGCCGATCGCGCCGTCCGCACCGATGGCGCGGAGCGTCGCCTGTCCCGTGATGTAGGCACAAGTCGTCCAACCTCGCGTTGACGCGGAGGAAATCCCCGTGCTACGGGTTCGGGACGCATTGGTGAGGACCGCAGCGCGACCTCGGAGGGGAGGTCCTGGCGCGCGGCCCACAGGACCGGAGGCAGGCGCGATGGAGATGTTCGGGACGCTGGCCAAGCACTACCACGACGGCGGCTGGATGATGCACCCCATCCTCGTCTCGCTGGTCTTCACGCTGGCCGTGATGATCGACCGGATCATCGTCCTCTACTTCAAGGCCTCGCACGACAAGGAGGCCTTCCTCCGCGGGCTGAAGCCGCTGGTCTACGGCGGCGACCTCGACAAGGCCATCGCCTTCTGCGCCGCGCAGAAGAAGGTGCCGCTGGTCTCGGTCATCAAGGCCGGCCTCATCGCGGTGCCCAAGGGCGAGGAGGACGTGCAGGCGGCCATGGACGAGGCCACGCTGCGCGAGTCGCCCAAGCTGGAGATGCGCACCGGCTACCTCGCCATGCTCGGCAACGTGGCCACCCTCCTCGGCCTGCTCGGCACCATCGTCGGCCTGATCGGCGCCTTCGGCGCCGTGGCCAACGCCAACCCGGCCGACAAGGCCACCATCCTGGCCTCCTCCATCTCCGAGGCCATGAACTGCACCGCCTTCGGCCTCCTCACCGCCATCCCCGCGCTGGTGGCCTTCTCCGTGCTGCAAGGGCGCACCCAGCACATGGTGGACGACATCAACGAGGCCTCGGTGGCCGTCCTCAACCTGGTGGTGGCCAACCGCGAGAAGATGAAGATCCCGGCCACCCTGGCGCCGGCCGAAGAGGGCTAGGCGGGGCGTCCACACCTTCGCGAGCGGGAAGGAGGTAGGCCATGGGCGGCGGCGGCGGAGTCCCCGAGTCGGGCGGCGGCGGCAAGCGCAAGAAGAAGGCGCTGGACGCGGTCATCAACGTCGTCCCGGCCATCGACCTGCTCTCCTGCTGCATCACCTTCCTGCTCTACACCGCCGTCTGGACGCAGATCTCCCGGCTCCAGGTGCAGCAGCTCGGCACCGGGGCGCCGGAGCCGGCCCTGGCCCAGCCGCCGCAGAAGGCGCTGGCGGTGACGCTCTCGGTGGGCGAGCGCGGCATGGCGCTCACGGTGGGCGACGCGGCCTACGACATCCCGAGCCTGGGGCGCGCCGCCGACGGCGTGGTCTCGCAGGACCTCAAGTCCCTGGCCACCCGGCTGCGCGCCGTGAAGAGCGAGTACCCGGACCAGGCCTCCATCATCGTCAGCGCCGAGGACACCGTGCCCTACGGCGACCTGGTGCACGTCATCGACGCCTGCCTGGCCGTGGGCCTGGTGCAGGTCTCGGTGACGGGGGTCTAGCGACGCCATGGCCATCGTCCAGCCCGGCAAGCGCCCCGCCAAGCGGTTCGAGAAGTCCAGGATCCTGGGCGGCAAGATCGCCCGCGGGCGCAAGGCCACCAACGCCGAGCTGAACGTGGTGCCCATGGTGGACATGATGACGATGCTGGTCATCTTCCTCCTGCAGCAGTTCAGCGCCACCGGCGAGGTGCTGTACATGCAGAAGGACATCCGGCTCCCGGACGCCCGCCACGGCCAGCTCATCGAGCAGGCGCCGGTGGTGGCGGTCTCGGCCGACCAGGTGGTGGTCTCCGGCCAGAAGCTGGCCGACGTGGCCGACCTGGACCGCGACGCCGGCTACCTGGACATCCCGGCCCTCGAGGAGAAGCTCCGCGAGGAGAAGAAGCGCTGGGACTTCATCCACCAGTCGGACCCCACCACCAAGTGGGACGGGGTGGTGAACATCCAGGCCGACCAGAAGGTGCCGTTCCGCATCGTGAAGCGGGTGATGTACTCGTGCGGCGTGGCCGGGTACTTCAACATCAACTTCGCGGCGCTGGACATCGGCTCGGGCGCCGCGGCGGCCACCGCCGAGAAGTGATCCCGGGCGCCGGCCGGGCGCCCTCTCCTCCAGATCCGGCGGCCCGATCCGCGCGCCGCCGCGCCCGGCGATATCGCCTCGCGCCCGCAGACTGGACAACTCGCTTAAAAGCCGAGTAGATTCCGCGGTTCCGTACGACCTTCGGCCAGCGCACACCCGGCGCAAGCCACCGGAAACACGCAAGGATTCTCGAAATCCTCACAGGGGAACCGTCACCGCCATGAACTTGTCCTCGCTGCTCACCTCGCTCGTCGTCGCCTCCGGCGGCGAGGCGAACCTCAAGCTTCCCGACCTCGGCGCCGAGCGGTTCCTCGGCGGGGCCATCAGCGGCTCGGCCCTGCTCGCCATCGGCCTCATCGTGTCCGTGGCCGGCCTGGCCTTCGGCCTCGGCATCTCGGCGCGCCTCAAGGCGCTGCCGGTCCACAAGTCGATGCTCGAGATCTCCGAGCTGATCTACGAGACCGCCAAGACCTACCTGATGACGCAGTTCAAGTTCATCGGGATCCTCTGGGCCTTCATCGCCGTCATCATCGTGGTCTACTTCGGCGTGCTCTCCGAGGGCTTCGGCCCGGGCAAGGTGGCCATCATCCTGGCCTTCTCGCTGGTGGGCATCCTCGGGTCGTCCGGCGTGGCCTGGTTCGGCATCCGGGTCAACACCTACGCCAACAGCCGCACCGCCTTCGCCTCGCTGCGCGGCAAGCCCTTCCCGACCTACGCCATCCCGCTGCAGGCCGGCATGTCGATCGGCACGATGCTCATCAGCGTCGAGCTGCTCATCATGCTCTTCATCCTCCTGGTCATGGGCGACATCGCCGGCCCGTGCTTCATCGGCTTCGCCATCGGCGAGTCGCTGGGCGCCTCGGCGCTCCGCATCGCCGGCGGCATCTTCACCAAGATCGCCGACATCGGCTCCGACCTGATGAAGATCGTCTTCAAGATCAAGGAGGACGACGCCCGCAACCCCGGCGTGATCGCCGACTGCACCGGCGACAACGCCGGCGACTCGGTGGGCCCCTCCGCCGACGGCTTCGAGACCTACGGCGTCACCGGCGTGGCGCTGATCTCCTTCATCCTCCTCGCCGTGGCCCCGGCCTCCATCCAGACCCAGCTGCTGGTCTGGATCTTCGCCATGCGCATCATGATGGTGATCGCCTCGGTCGGCTCCTACTGGTTCAACGAGATGCTCGCCAAGGGCAAGTACGGCGAGGCCGACAAGATGGACTTCGAGCACCCGCTGACCCAGCTGGTGTGGCTCACCTCCATCGTCTCGGTGGTGCTGACCTTCATCGTCAGCTACCTGCTCATCCCCAACCTGAACGGCGACACCACCCTGTGGTGGAAGCTCTCCCTCATCATCACCTGCGGCACGCTGGCCGGCGCCATCATCCCGGAGATGATCAAGGTCTTCACCTCGGTCAACTCCCGCCACGTCCGTGAGGTGGTGACGGCCTCCAAGGAGGGCGGCGCCTCCCTCAACGTGCTGGCGGGCCTCACCGCCGGCAACTTCTCCGCCTACTGGATGGGCGTGGTCACCGCGCTGCTGATGGGGATCGCCTACTGGGTCTCCACCACCACCGGCTTCTCCGCCATCATGGCCGCCCCGGCGGTCTTCGCCTTCGGCCTGGTGGCCTTCGGCTTCCTCGGCATGGGCCCGGTCACCATCGCGGTCGACTCCTACGGCCCGGTCACCGACAACGCCCAGTCGGTCTACGAGCTCTCGCTCATCGAGAACGTCCCCAACGTCAAGGCCGAGGTGAAGAAGGACTTCGGCTTCGAGCCCAACTTCGAGAAGGGCAAGGAGTTCCTCGAGGAGAACGACGGCGCCGGCAACACCTTCAAGGCCACCGCCAAGCCGGTGCTCATCGGCACCGCCGTGGTGGGCGCCACCACCATGATCTTCTCGATCATCGTGACCATCGCCAAGGTGCAGGCGGGCAGCCACGGCGACGCCGGCGGCATCCAGGAGCTCTCCGCCCTGCTGGCCGGCGTGGCCGGCAAGTTCTCCATCATGCAGCCCATGTTCCTCCTCGGCCTGCTGATGGGCGGCGCGGTGATCTACTGGTTCTCCGGCGCCTCCACCCAGGCGGTCTCCACCGGCGCCTACCGCGCCGTGGAGTTCATCAAGAAGAACATCAAGCTCGAGGGCGTGGAGAAGGCCTCGGTGGAGGACTCGAAGAAGGTCGTCGAGATCTGCACCATCTACGCGCAGAAGGGCATGTGGAACATCTTCATGGTGGTCTTCTTCTCCACCCTGGCCTTCGCCTTCCTCGACGAGTACTTCTTCATCGGCTACCTGATCTCCATCGCCTTCTTCGGCCTCTTCCAGGCGCTCTTCATGGCCAACGCCGGCGGCGCCTGGGACAACGCCAAGAAGATCGTGGAGACGGAGCTGAAGGCCAAGGGCACGCCGCTGCACGACGCCTGCGTGGTCGGCGACACCGTCGGCGACCCCTTCAAGGACACCTCCTCGGTGGCCATGAACCCGGTCATCAAGTTCACCACCCTCTTCGGCCTGCTGGCCGTCGAGCTGGCGCTGGGCATGCCGGGCGGCCTGAAGATCGGCCTGGCGGTGATCTTCTTCGCCATCTCCACGGTGTTCGTCTACCGGTCGTTCTACGGGATGAGCATCGAGTCGAACCTGAAGTCCTAGGGTGCGACGGTGGAGCGGCGCGACGCTCCACATGACCTGAGGGCGGCGTGCGCTTCGGCGTGCGTCGCCCTCAAGCTGTTTCCGCTGCCGGGCGTGGTCCTCCTGCCCGGCGCGCCGACCCCCTTCCACCTCTTCGAGCCGCGCTACCGCGCGCTGGCGGCGGCCGCCCTGGCCGGCGACGGGGTGATCTGCGTCCCCACGCTGGTCGATCCGGCCGAGGCCATGGCGCCCCGCGCCGCGGTGCGGCCGGTGGCGGGGGCCGGGGTGGTGGTGGCCGACCAGCGCAACCAGGACGGCACCATCGACATCGTCCTCACCGGCGCGCTGCGGGTGCGGCTGGTGGAGGAGCTGGAGCGAGGCGCCCCGTACCGCGAGTTCCGCGCCGAGCCGCTCCACGACGTCTACCCGGACGGCGGCGCCGCGGCGCTGGAGCTGGAGGCGGAGGCGCTGGCCCGGCTCTGCTGGGAGCTGGCGGCGGTGCTGCCCGAGGAGTCCGGGGCGCGCCCGCTGGCCGAGGCGGTGGCCCGCACGCGCCTGCCGGGCGCCGCGGCGGATCTCGTGGCCGCGGCCGCCATCCCGGAGCCGGAGGCGCGCTACCGGGTGCTGGAGGCGCTGGACGTGAGGAAGCGGCTGGAGATCGTGACCGCCGAGGTGGCCGGCACGGTCCTCTTGTTCTCGCAGGGGAAGACCCCGCAGGCCTGAGGAGGCGGCCCCTCACCCTGTCCCTCTTCCCGCTGGCGTGGGGAGAGGGGAGGAGTGAGCTGCGCGCGTCTCGTCTCCCTCTCCCCCGGAGGGGGAGAGGGCCGGGGTGAGGGGGCGGACCCCGAGGGTCCTACCGCCGCCCGATGCCGAAGTAGGTGAAGCCCGCCGCCCGCGCCTTGGCCGGATCCCACACGTTGCGGCCGTCGAAGAGCACGTGGCCCTTCATGGTCGCCTTCAGCCTGGCCCAGTCCGGCTGGCGGAACTCGTTCCACTCGGTGACGAGGAAGAGGGCGTCGGCGCCGGCGGCGGCCTGGTAGGGCTCCTCCACCAGCTCCACCGTGCCGCGCAGCATCTGGGCCGCCACCTCGCGGGCCACCGGGTCGTGGGCCCGCACCTTGGCCCCCTGGCCGACCAGCGCCTCCAGGATGGTGAGGGCCGGGGCCTCGCGCATGTCGTCGGTCTTGGGCTTGAACGCCAGGCCCCAGACGCCGATGGTCTTGCCGGCCACGCTGCCGCCGAAGTGGCGCAGCGCCTTCTCCACCAGCGAGCGCTTCTGCCGCTCGTTGACGCGCTCCACCGCGCGGAGCAGGTCGAAGTCGAGGCCGATGAAGCGGGCCATGGTCATGAGCGCGCGGACGTCCTTGGGGAAGCAGGAGCCGCCGAAGCCCACGCCCGGGTAGAGGAAGGGGTGGCCGATGCGCTTGTCCGAGCCCATGCCGCGCCGGACCGCGTCCACGTCGGCGCCCATGCGGTCGCAGAGCGAGGCGATCTCGTTCATGAAGGAGATGCGCGTCGCCAGCATGGCGTTGGCGGCGTACTTGGTCAGCTCCGCCGAGCGCGGGTCCATGAAGAGGATGGGCTGCTCGGCGCGCACGAAGGGGGCGTAGAGGTCGGCCATGACGGCCCGGGCCCGGTCCGACTCCACGCCGACCACCACGCGGTCGGGGCGCATGAAGTCGTCGATGGCCGCCCCCTCCTTGAGGAACTCGGGGTTGGAGACCACGTCGAAGGGGTGGGTGGTGGTGCGGGCCAGCACCTCGCGCACCCGCTCGGCGCTCCCCACCGGGACGGTGCTCTTGTTGACCACCACGCAGTAGCCGGTGAGCGCCTTGCCGATGTCGGCGGCGGCGTTGAGCACGTAGGTGAGGTCGGCCTCGCCGGTCTCCCCGGGCGGGGTGCCGACGGCGATGAAGGCCACGTCGGCGCCGGCCACCGCCTCGGCGGCCAGGGTGGTGAAGAAGAGCCGCTGCTCCCGGGCGTTGCGCTTGACCAGCTCCTCCAGCCCCGGCTCGTAGATGGGGACGCCGCCCCCGCGGAGCAGGTCGACCTTGCGCTGGTCGACGTCCACGCAGGTGACGACGTGGCCGGACTCCGCGAAGCAGGTGCCGGTGACGAGGCCGACGTAGCCGGTGCCGATGACCGCGATCTTCATGAGGATTCCCCGGGGGGCGAGAGGGGCGAGCGGCCGGGGAATCTAGCACAGCGCGGGCGGCCCTTGCAGCGGCCGCGGGGCGGCGGCGGGCGGATCGGAAGCGCGCGGAACCCGGGCGGAAAGCGGTCGTCAGCGCCCCAGCAGGCGGTCGATGGCGAGGGCCAGGATCGACCCGGCCAGCGCCGCCAGGCCGACCGCCAGCGACACGTTCAGGGCGTGGCGGCGGCGGCGGCGGCGGAGGACCACCTCGGGTCGCATGTCGCCTCGGCGGGACGGCATATCGGACGCAAGGATAACCACGTCCCGCCGTAAAGGAATGTCGGAGAGCGGATATTCCGTGCGTCGGATTGACCCTGACAGGACAGCGCGTCCGGGGACGGCCAGTCTCAGGGCGCCACCACCAGGCGGGCCGCCTGCTCCGCGCCACGCAGGTGGCGCAGCCGACCCGGGTCGCGGGCGCCCTCGATCACCGGGTCGAGGGCGAGCCGGGCCACCGACGGGAGGGTGGGACGCAACGCCGACGCGGGCCCGGCCACCTCGGGGAAGAAGTGTGCCACCAGCGCCAGCGCCCCGTAGAGCGCCCGGTCGAGCCCGGCCGCGGCGGCCCGGGCCTTCACCCGGTCGGCGTCGAGGGGCAGCCGGAGCAACTCGCGGAGGTCCACGTAGCGGATGAGGGGGGCCCAGAGCGCCGCCTGGGCCAGGTCGCCGACGGTGCAGAGCAGCGCCTCCTCCGGGGCCGGGCGCGCCGCCCGGGGGCCGAAGGCGGGGTAGGGCCGGGCCCGGGCGAAGAGGTCCTCGTCCTCTGGGCCGCCGGCCCAGAGCCCCTCCTGCAGCTGCAGCTCGAGCTGCCCGTCGGTGAAGACGGCGGTGCGGCCGCCCTCGCCGGTGCGGTCGAGCTTGAGCCCCTTCTCCACCGCCACGGCGAAGGCGGCGCCGTCGCGGCCGCGCACCGCCAGGCGCAGGTCGGAGACCGGCCGCCAGGCCAGGTGCGGGTAGAGCCAGTCCACCGCCATGGCGCCGTCGAGGAGCACCACCGGGACGTGGCGGGCGTCCTTGAGGACGTTGCGCAGCGTCACCATGCGCAGCACGTTGTCGTTGACGATCCCCTGGTAGTGGCCGAGCAGCGTCTCGCGGAACCCGTCGGGCAGGCCGGCGCCGAGCCGGGTGTGCTCCACCTGGTAGGAGGCCAGGGGCGCCAGGCCGTGGGCCACCAGCACCTTGGCGAGGGCGTCGAGGTCGCAGGGGGGCAGCGCGGCGGGCGGCTCGAAGGCGGTGACGGCGCGCAGGGCGGGGAGGAGGTCGCTCACGGCGTTGTTGTAGCAGGAGGCGGAGGGGCACGCTTCGGCCTGTGGTGGGCTGCGTGCTGCGTGCTGCGGGTTGCGGGTTGCGGGAGTCGGGCCGACGGGCGGCCGGGCGGGCGTTGCCCCGCCGCCAGGGGCCGGCGGGAGCGGTCGCCGGGCCCGGCGCTGCGCGGCGCACCGCGGACGGCGAGGCCTCGCCGCGCGCCCGGGTTACGCGGGTGGCGGGCCCGCAGAACTCGCTGCCGCCCTGCGCTGGCGCGCAGGCGGCAGCTTCGGACAGCTGCGGGCCCGCTCGCGGATCTCGGGGCGCGTCGAGGCGCCATGGGTTCGCGCGTGCGCCGCTTCGCGATGGCCCGGCGCCCGCCCCCGCCGGCCCCGCGTCTGCGGCGGTCGGGCGGGCGGTGCGAGGACGGACGCGGGTTGCTGGACTGCGATGGGGTTCGGGTTCGCGGGTGGGTTGGCGCGCCGGTGGGTTGGTCCCCGGTGGTGGGGCGTGCCCTGGGGGGATTGAAGGGTTACGGCGGCAGCGGCGTGGCCGCGTTGCCGGTGTTCCTCGGATCGTGCCAGGCCTTAGGCCACGGCGCGGCCGGGTCGAGGCGGCCGTCGATCACCAGGCCGTGGAGCGTGCCGCCGGCGGAGGTGAACCAGGCGGTGCTGGTGGGGGCGCCGGGGGCGTGGAAGAGGTTGCCCTCGCGGAGCTCGGTGCCGGCGGCCAGCGTCACCCTCCAGAGCTCGTGGCCGCCGGCGTCGAAGGCGTGGACGGCGCCGGCGCGGGTGGGGACCAGGAGCGCCACGGGGCCGCCGGTGAGGGCCATGGGGGTGAGGCCGACGCCGTCGAGGGGCGCCGGGGTGGTCCAGCGGGCGGTGCCGTCGGGGCCGTGGCGGCGCAGCGTGGCGCCGTCGCAGAAGGCCACGTCGCCGCCGGCGAGGATGGCGGCGCCACTTCCTCCGGAGGAGTTGACGGCGATGGCGGTCCCGGCGAGACCGCCGGCCGAGGTGACGCTGAGCGCCTTGCCGACGTCGGTGGTGGAGGTCCAGACGGAGCCGTCACCGGCCAGCGCCAGCGGGGCCGAGAGGCCCGCGCCGACGTTGCGGGTCACGCCCGGGCCAAGCGCCCCGTCGTAGGTGAACTTCCGCAGCGTCGCCACCGGCTCGGCGGTGGCGGTGACGCCCCAGGCCACGCCGTCGCCGGCGAGGATGGGTCCGCTGGTGAAGGGGTCGAAGGCCTGGCTGAAGTTCACCAGGCCGTCGTTGGTGGCGGAGGCCTTGACGGCGAACATCCGTCCGCTCACCGACGCCGCAAACGCGATCCCCGGCGTGAGCCCGCTGGAGAGCGCCGGCGGCCCCACCACCGTGCCGAGCGTGTCGTAGCCGGCGCCGTTGAGGACGGCGCTGCCGTCGGCGTTGAGGGCATAGACGCGCGTGCCGGCGGCGACCCAGACGGTGTTGCCGGCGATGGAGGGGGGTTGCTGGATGGCCCCGACGAGGCTCGCCGCCCCGCTCACGGGCGTTCCGGCGCCGGGCGGGACGAAGTAGAGCTTCGCCCCGACGCCCACGACCACGGTCCCGTTCTCGGTCACCGCGGGGGCCGAGGGGAGGGCCCCGTTCTCCAGGGTGATCCCCGCCCTCACCCGCGTCACCACCACCCCGCTCACCGCCGCGCTCGCCGTGTTCCTCGCCGCGTCGGCGGCGATGAAGGTGGCCACCGCGGTCCCCTGCGCCCCGGGGAGCGGCAGGTCGGCGAGGGGCACCTCGACCCGGAAGCGCCCCGGCCCGACTTGCGTGGCCCCGGTGACGGTGCGCGTGGCGCCGGAGAGCTCCACCCGCGCCTGCAGCACGCCCAGCTCCGCGCCGTCGGCGGCGTCGGCCTCCACCGCCAGCACGCCGTCCCGCTCGCAGGGGGAGGGGGTGCAGGCGGCGGTGACGCCGGAGACCACCGGCGGCGTCGCGTCGGGCCAGCAGAGCCCCTCGCCGACCGAGTGATCGCAGAACTGGCCGGCCGGGCAGGTGGCGCTGGTGGTGCAGGAGCGCCGGCCGGGGTCGCCGCAGCCGGCGAGGAGCAACCCGATGGGGAGGGCGAGGAGGGCGAGCCGCGTCATGTGAGCTCCGGGTGGGGGCGGGACGGCATGCTACCACCGTGCACCCGGAGTGCCAGCACCGACCGTCGTATAACCGTCCGTCCCGCCTACGGCCGGGGCGCGACCGCCTCCGCCGCGGCCGGACGATCCGCGGACCTGGGTCCGCCGGACGGCCGCAGCACGGCGATGAGGGAGAGGGCGTCGAAGGGGAGGGCCCGGTCGACGCGCCGGAAGAGGGGCGTCAGCGCGTTGAGCATCACGATCTGCCCCAGGCCGAAGTGGCGCCGCTTCAGCACCTTCCCGTTGAGCCACCAGGCCGGCCGGCCCACCCGGTTGAAGTGGAGCAGCTGCTCCACCTCGAAGCCGGCCTCCCGGGCCAGCGCCTGCAGCGAGGCCGGCGTGTAGCGCCGCCGGTGGCCCAGCACCTCGTCGAGCGTGCCCATGATCTCCGGCCCCTGCGGCACCAGCACGATGGCCCGCCCGTCGGCGGCCAGGGCCTCGCGGATGTTGCGCAGCGCCCCCGCGTCGTCGTCGACGTGCTCCACCACGTTGAGGCAGATGACGGTGTCGAAGGGCTGGGCCGGCCGCGGGAAGGTCTCGCCGCGGGTCACGTCGGTGAGGGTGACGTCGAGGTAGGGCCGGTCGGCGGTGAGCGACCGGAGGGTGGAGAGGTAGAGCGGGTTCACGTCGGAGGCGACGTACTGGTCCCGCGGGGTGAGCCGCCTGGTCAGGTTGCCGGTGCCCGAGCCGATCTCCAGCACCCGCCGGCCGCAGAAGGGCCGGATGGTGTCGGCCATCCAGGCGTTGAAGCGCGGCGCCCGCCCCATCCGCCCCAGGATCTGCGAGCCGTACTCGTCGTCCACGTAGATCTTGTCGGAGAGCCAGAAGCGCAGGATGGCCAGGATGGCCTTCACGCCGTCCCGCCAGCCGATCTTCTTCCCCTCCTGGTAGGTGCGCCCCGAGTAGCTGATGGGCACCTCGAAGATCCGCGCCTCCCGCTTGGCCAGCTTGATGGTCAGCTCCGGCTCGAGGCGGAAGTCGTTGGAGACGATGGGGATCGACTTGAGGAGCGAGGTGCGGACGGCCTTGTAGCAGGTCTCCATGTCCGTCAGGTTCACGTTGGTCACCCAGTTGGTGAGGAACGTGAGCAGCCGGTTGCCCAGCTCGTGGCGGAAGAGCAGGGCGCGCCGCGCCTCGCCGCCGGCGAAGCGCGAGCCGAAGACCGCGTCGGCCTGCTCCTCCACGAAGACCCGCACCATGCGGACGAGGTCCTTGGGGTGGTACTCCAGGTCGGCGTCGTGGATCACCGCCAGCTCGCCGTCGGCGGCGCGCAGGGCGGTCTGGATGGCCGCCCCCTTGCCGCCGTTCCGCGGGTGGCGCAGGAACTGCCAGGTGAGGCGCGAGCCGGGCCGGGCCGCCATCCGGGCCTCGACCTCCTTCAGCACCTCGGGCGTGCGGTCGGTGGAGCAGTCGTCCACCACCACCACCTGGATGCGCTCGAGCAGCGGGGAGGACTCCAGCACCAGCAGCCGCTCCAGCGACGCCGCCACGAGGTGCTGCTCGTTGTAGACGGGGACCAGGACCGAGAGCGAGGTCATGCCGGAGCGGTTCTACCGCACCTCGGGCCCGGGCGCGCGTTCCAGGCCGGCCCAGGCCAGGGCCCGCCGCCGCTCGCCCGGCTCGAGGGTGAGGCGCCAGCAGAGGGCCAGGTGGACCAGCCCCAGCGCGGCGGCGGCGGCGGCCCGCGGCCAGGCGCCCGCCACCAGCCGGTCGAGGGCCAGGCCGAGGGCCAGGGTGGCGAGGCCCGGCCCGATCCAGCGCCCGGCGATGGCCCGCCAGGCCGGCCCCGCCGCGCCGTCGAGCGCCCGCGCCGCGGCGCGGGGGACCCACCAGGCGGTGGTGGCGAGGGAGGCCAGCAGCGTCCCGAGCGCCACCCCCACCACGCCGAGGGGCCGCACCAGCGCCAGCGAGAGCGCCAGGTTGAGCGCCGCCGCCGCCAGGGCGCAGCGCACCTGGCCGCCGGTGCGCCCGGTGGCGTTGAGCAGCACCGCCGAGCCGCTCTCCACCACCAGGAGGAAGGCGTAGGCCGCCACCGCGGCGCCGACGCCGGCCGAGAGGGCCACCTCCCCGCCGACCCAGAGCGCCCCCAGGTCGCGCCCGAAGAGCGCCACCACCAGCGAGGCGCCGAGCGCCAGCGCGCCGGTGACGCGGACCGTGGCGGCCCAGGTGGCGCGCAGCGCGGCGGCCTCCCCGCGGGCGTGGAGCGCCGCCAGCGCCGGCCAGGCGGCGCTGGTGAAGACGGTGAGCAGGCTGGCCGGGATCAGGGCCAGCCGGTACGGCACCGCGTAGGCCGGCACCGCCGCCGCGCCGAGGGCCAGGGCGATGACCAGGCTGTCGGTGTTGAGGATGACGAGGAGCGCCACCTGGAGGAGGAAGAAGTCGCGGCTGGGCCGCGCCAGCGCCAGCAGCCGGGCGCGGGAGACGTCGCCCGGCCGGAAGCGCGCCCAGCGCTCGCGCCGCGCCAGGTCGGCCACCGCCAGCGCCGGCCCCAGCACCTGGCCGCCCAGCAGCACCGCGGCGAACCCCACCGTGCCGAGGCCGAGCCGGAGCCCGGCCCAGGCCCCCAGGATCTGCACCACCGCGCCCACCGCCTGGAAGGCGCGCACCCGGGCCAGCCCGCCGGTGCCGGTGGCGAGGGCGGCGACGCCGGCCAGCGGCAGCCGCAGCGCCCCCAGCGCGGCCACCATCGTGGCGGCGTCGCGCAGCTCCCCGGCCAGCGCGCCCGGCGCCCCCAGCAGCGCGGCCAGGTCGAGGGCGCGCAGGCCCCAGATCGCCAGGCCGCCGAGGGCCAGGCCCAGCAGGCCGAGCCAGGCCAGCGCCGAGGCGTGGAGCCGGGCCAGCGCCCGCTCGTCGCCGGCCGCGGCGGCGCCGGCGTTCACCAGGGCGTGGCCCAGGCCCAGGTCCGCCAGCCCCACC
>WBZM01000114.1_pt1 | contig 132116 bp, 127 predicted proteins | sample 5204271 | NCBI WGS metagenome assembly WBZM01 (sample SAMN12344346, study PRJNA552823) | activated sludge metagenome | biome: Activated sludge suspended growth; feature: Nitrification reactor; material: Wastewater; isolation source: activated sludge from nitrification reactor of wastewater... | reverse complement strand
ATCACCGCCCACTACCGGACGCTGCTCGACGAAATCATCGCCGCCCACCCGCAATACGCCCGCGCCTCCAGCGGCCGCTCGACCTTCACCTTCGCGCCGCAGCCGGACAAGACCTTCAACCGCGGCTACACCGACTACTTCGCCAACGACCGCCAGGACGACATCGGCGCCTTCGATTCGCCGGCCTTCGTCGGCGAACTGATCGGCGAGGTAGCCGAAATCGGGGACGGCTGGCTCGTCGTCGACACCGACCAGACCTTCCACAACGGCGACGGCGTCTGCTTCCACGACGCGCACGGCGAAGTCGCCGGCATGCGCATCAACCGCGTCGAGGGCAACCGACTCTTCCCCGCCGAAATGCCGGAAGACCTCACCGAAGGCGCCACCCTGTTCCGCAACCGCGACCAGGAATTCGAACGGGCGCTGGAGAAGGAATCGGCCGCACGCCGGGTTGCGGTCAAGCCGCTATTCGCCGAAACCGCCGCCGGCTTCCGCCTGACGCTGACTGACGAAGATGGCGTGACGGTTGCGGTCGACCTGCCGAAAACCGCAAATATCGGCCACGAGATCGCCCAGAACCCGGAAACGGCGCTGGCGAAGCTCAGGGAAAACCTCGGCAAGTTCGGCAACACCATGTTCCAGGCCGAGCCGGTCGAACTGCAACTGTCGCAACCGTGGTTTCTGCCCGTCGGCGCCATCAACGCCCTGCGCCGCGAGGCCGCCGCGGCGCTCGAAGCCGCCCGCGTCGCCAGCCACCCGCATCCGCCGCGCGCCGCGCCGGCCGAAAACCCCGTGCCCTACCCGCAGGAAGAGCTCACCTACCTCGGCAACGTCTTCAACGCCAAGGCCCGCGCCTTCTACGAAAAGCACGGCGTCAAGCTGATCGAGGATGCCTACGAAGCCGGCAACGAAAAGGGCATGGTGTCGCTGATGATCACCCGCCACTGCCTGCGCTACAGCTTCAACCTGTGCCCGAAGGAAGTGAAGCACCTCAAGCCCGACCCGATGACGCTGATCAACGGCAGCGAGAGGCTGATCCTCAAGTTCGACTGCAAGGCCTGCGAGATGCACGTCGTCGGCAAGATGAAAAAGGGCGTCAGGCTCAACGTCGGCGCCATCCGCCCCGCTTCCGGTTGAACGGCGGCTTCCTCAGGCTTTCCGCAGCAGGTCCACGCGCTGCGGGTTGAGGAAGGTGGCGCCTTCCGGGCCGAGAAACGAGGCGAACTTCGCCTGCACCTGCGCGTACAACTCGGGCGACAGCGCATGGTTGGAATGCGTGACGCGGATCATGCGCTGGTCGAACTGCTCGAAATTCTCGAAAAAACTGCGGGTGTCGAAGAAATACTGCCGCACCAGGGTGAGCCGGCCGTCGTCGACGGCGCGGCGCAACGCCGCGAATGCCGCCTCGCGGACCACCTTTTCGTCATGGAACAGGCACATGATCCCGTTCAGTTCCCCGGCGTAGACCGGTTCGGAAATCCACGCCAGGCCGCCCGGCCTGAGCACGCGGGCGATTTCAGCCAGCGCGCGGTCCATCGACGCCACCGGCACGTGATGCAGCGACTTGAACATGAGCACGACATCGACGCTGGCGTCGTCCACCGGAATGGCCTCGGCGCCGCCCCGGCAGAAGCGCACGTTCGGCAGGTCGGTGATGGCGAGATTGCGCTGGTGCTGGATCTCGTCCACCTCCAGGGCGACAATTTCGGCGACGCGGCCGGATTCGGCGAGGGTGCGGGTCTTCTCGGCGCGGCCGCAGCCCAGTTCGAGCACGCGTGCCCGGTCCAGCGGCAGTTCCTCGAGCATCAGCCTGACTTCGTTGACCAGCGTCGTCTGGTCGGGATCGGCGATTTTCATGGGCAGTCAGCAATGGATGAAAAAACCGCATATTAACGGAAGCTGATGCACACCTCGCCCGCGCATGGCCCATTTTCGCCTGTTTTTTGCAGTCGACCGCGACAGGCGGGATTTCCCCGCGCCAGCGCTGCCAGCATACCCGCCGCCATGCCAATGCGCTATAGTCCGCTGGCCAGCCGACCCCCTGCCGCAAGATGAAACCCACCGCCTGTCCCTCCTGCCGCCAACCGATGAGCAAGCACCGCTTCGAGCGCCTGCATCACGGCGAAATCATCCTCGATCTCTGCTTTGCTTGCCAGGGCATCTGGTTCGACCATTTCGAAAGCGCGCAGATCACGCCGGGCGGCATCATCGAGCTGTTCAAGCTGCTCCACGCCCACCGCGACGACCTGCGCCAGCCGCTACGCGAACCGCTGCACTGCCCGCGCTGCGCCGACCGGCTGCTGCACGGGCTGGACGTCGCCCGCCACGGCGGCCAGTTCAATTACCACCGCTGCCTGCAGCAGCACGGGCGCTTCACCACCTTCGCCCAGTTCATGATCGAAAAGGGTTTCGTCCGTCAGCTGAGCGCCGCCGAGATCGGCGAACTGGCGGCCAAGGTCGGCACCGTCCGCTGCAACGGCTGCGGCGCCGCCGTCGATATCCGCCGGGATCACGCCTGCAGCCATTGCCGGGCGCCGATCACCATCCTCGACCCGAGCGCCGTCGAGCAGGCGCTGGCGCGTTACCAGCAGGCCGAAGTGAAGCGCACGACACGCGACGTCGAGCTGCTCGGCGACGCCATCGTCATGCGCGAGCGCGAGAAATCGCGGCTGAAACGCCAGAAGGCGGAGCCGGAAAACGCCGGCATCAATGACGTCATCGACCTGGTCGCGGCCGGCGCCGAACTGGTCTGGAACCTGATCCGCCCGCTCAAATGAAAAAGGGCGAGCCGTGGCTCGCCCTGGTGCCGGTCGAAAGCGCGCCTACTGCACGCGCACCTCGACGCGCCGCCCTTCTTCCGGGCTGCCACTGCCGACGGTCGTTTCCGGCTTGCGCAGCTTGATGCGGTCGCCCGCGACGCCAGCGGCGACCAGCGCGTCGCGCACCGCTTCGGCGCGCGCCTTGGCCAGGGCGGCGTTGTGCGCCGCATCGCCCGAAGGATCGTGGAAGCCGGAGAGCAGCACGATGGCCTGGGGCTGGAGCTTGAGGACTTCGATCGTCTTGACCACCACGCCCTCGCTGTCGACCACGGCCAGCGTCGCGGAATCGACCGCGAAAAAGACCTTGACCAGCGCTTCGCCGACCGGCGCGATCTCCGCTTCCCCGGCGGCCTGCACCGCAGCGACCGGCGCCGCCGGCTTGACTGCCTTGGCGGAGCTGCCACCATAGACCACCGCCACCACCGCCAGCGCGATGCCGGCCAGTACCCCGGCGATTACCGCTGTTGATTCGTCATCGTCATTTGCCGCCATACCCACCTCTCGAAATGAAAATCGGGCCGAAGCCGGTTAAATCCAGCCGGCATTCTAAGCCGAATCGGCGGCGAACAGAATCCTCGGCGCCAGTTCAAGATGCTGGCGGTCGTCGCCCAGCCAGATCACGCCGTCCTGCACCGTGCACTGCAGACGCATGCTGCGTACGGCGAGGCCGGCCAGCGCCTGCCCGTCGGCCGCCGTCAGGGCCAGCACGCGCAGGTTCTTCAGCGCCGCCAGCTTGCCGCCGTTCTGCTGCCACCAGATGTCGGCGCCGCGGCCGCCGTAGCTCAGCACGACGACCTCCCGCGCCCGGCCACAGGCACGGCGCACGGCCTTTTCGTCGGGCAGGCCGACGTCGATCCAGCGCTCGATGCTGCCGGTGGCGTCGATGTCCCAGAGATCGGCCTCGTCCCCGGTCGACAATCCGCGCCCGAAGGCCAGGGTCGGCGAGGCGTACAGGATGAAGGCCAGCAGGCGGATCATCATCCGCTCGTCGGTTTCCGACGGGTGGCGCGCCAGGGTCAGCGCGTGGTCGCCGAAATGCTGGCGGTCGAGATCGGCCACCTGCACTTCGGCCTTGAAAACGGTGGATTTCAGCGCCATCGGGCCATCCGGAAAAAAAGAACCGATTATCCCGGAAAGGGCTCCAATAAAGCATGCCCGCTATAATCAGCAAATACTGATTCAGGAGACCGCCATGCGCCACGCCATCCTTTCCTGTTGCCTCGCCCTCGCCGCGCTGACCGCCCGCGCCGAGGTCATCGACATCGACAACGCCGAACTCGCCCGGCTGATGAAGGACGGCGTCACCGTGATCGACATCCGCACCCTGCCGGAATGGGAGGAAACCGGCATCCTCTCCGGCAGCAAGCTGCTCACCTTCTTCGACGAGCGCGGCAAGGCCGACCCCGCCGCCTGGCTGGAGAAGGTCAAGCCGCTCGCCAAACCGGGCGACCCCGTCGTCGTCATCTGCCGCTCCGGCAATCGCACCAAGCCGGTCAGCCAGTTCCTCTCGCAGCAGGCCGGCTACGCCAGGGTCTATAACGTCAAGAGCGGCATAAAGGGCTGGTTGAAGGACAACGGGGCGGTCGTCCCGGCGACGTCGAGCATCGCCGCCTGTCGCGCCGCGAAAACTTGCTGAACCAGGCCGTCGACCGCAAACGCTGCGCCAGCTGCGAACGCTGGCAGGGCGAGCGGCAACCCGGCGCGACGGCCGACACGGTGGCCATCGAATCCGAGCTTGCAACCGGCCTCTGCAGCGGCGGCGGCTGGGACGGTTCCGAGCGCCGCGCTCGTTCCGCCTGCGGGCACTGGCGCCTCTGGCCGCCGCTGCAGCCGGCCGCCGACGACACCCTGCGGTAAAATCGCCATTTTCCGCCTCCCAGGCAGCCCATGCCCGCTTCGCTCACCACCCTGCTCGCCGACGCCTTCGCCGCCCGCCGGGAACTCCTGCATACCCTCCACGCCGAGGACACCAACGCCTACCGCCTGTTCAACGGCAGCTCGGAAGGCCGCCCCGGCCTGAATGTCGACCGTTACGGCGACCTCCTGCTGCTGCAGACCTTCCATGAGGCGCTCGACGGCCACGACCGCGTCGCCATCGAGCGCTTCTACGCCGACGCCGTGCCCGGCCTGACCGCCATCTACAACGACCGCAGCGGCGCCAATTCGCGCGTCACCAACCCGCTGCCGCCCGAGGTGCTGGCCGCGGCGCAGCAGCCGCGCGAATTCCATGAAATGGGCGTCCGCTACCTGGTCCAGGCCCGCCATGCCGGGCAGGACCCGTGGCTCTTCCTCGACCTGCGCGCCGGCCGCCGGCGCGTGATGCAGGAAGTCGCCGGCAAGTCGCTGCTCAACCTGTTCGCCTACACCTGCGGCGTCGGCATCGCCGCCGCCAGGGCCGGCGCCGCGCACGTCGTCAATGTCGATTTCGCCGAGTCGAGCCTCAAGATCGGCCGCGAGAACGCCCGCCTCAACGACCTGCCGATCCGCCCGCGCTTCGTGCACAGCGACGCCTTCGCCGCCATGCGCCAGCTGGCCGGCATCGGCCAGCCGCAGGTCGTGCGCGGCCGGAAGATGCCGGCCTTCCCCAAGCTGGAGCCGCGGACCTTCGACCTCGTATTCCTCGATCCGCCACGCTACGCCAAGAGCCCGTTCGGCGTCGTCGACATCGTCAACGACTACGCGGCGCTGATGAAGCCGGCGCTACTGTGCACGGCCGAGGGCGGCACGCTGATCTGCTGCAACAACGCGGCGCAGATTTCGCGCGAAACCTGGAGTGATCAGCTCGAACGCTGCGCCAGGAAGGTCGGGCACAGCATCCGCGACCTGGAATGGATCGCGCCGGAGGGCGATTTCCCCAGCCACGACGGGCAGGCGCCGCTGAAGATCGCGTTGCTGCGAGTATGAGGCGAACGCGGCCCAACCCAGCGGACCGTCGCCACCGGGACCAGACATGAAGCCTCAGCACTGGCGAAGCGCCGATGGCACCCGGCTGACCCTGCGGCCGATGCTGAAGAGCGATGCGCCGCTGGTCAAGGAGTCGCTCGGCAGGCTTTCCAGCGAAACCAGGCGCAACCGCTTCTTTTCCGCGGTCAGGGAGTTTTCCGACGAGACGGTGCGCCGGCTGACCGATTTCGACCTCGCCAGCGAGTTCGCCGTGGTCGTCGTCCGCCCCGACAGGGGCCGCGAAATCCCGATCGCCGGCGGCCGCTTCGTCCATTGCGCCGACGGCCGGCGCTGCGAGTTCTCGGTCCTGATCGGCGACCCCTGGCAGGGCCAGGGCCTTGGCCACCGGATCCTGCGCACCCTGATCCGCGAGGCGGCGCGGCGCGGCCTGCACCAGATGGACGGCTACGTCCTCGCCGACAACCGCGCCATGCTCAAGCTTGCGCGCGCCCACGGCTTCATGGTCGACACCAGCAACGAGGACGCAGGCGTCAGGATCGTCAGCCGCGACCTGCCCCGGCCGACGCCCGCCATCTGGCCACGGCTGTTCCGCAAGCTGCTGAAATTCGGCAGGAATCCGTAGGGCGTATTCCCGGCAACCGGCGCGACTGTCGCTTACCGGGACCACGCCCCGGGCCGCCCCCCGTTAAGGAAGCGTTAATCTGGGCGAAATAGACTCGGCGCCTGCCCCTTCGCGAGTCGCGCCATGCCCCGAGTTGCCTTCCGCCTTACCCGTCTTGCCGCGTTTCTGGTCGCCTTGTCCGCCGGTGCCGCCGGCGCCGGCGAGCCCCTCCGCCTGCAGGCCGCCCAGATCCGGGCGCTGGGGATCGAGACGGCGGTCGTCGGCCAGGCCGACACGGAACGCCAGGGCGTCTATCCGGCCCGCGTGCTGGTACCCAACGAACAGATGCGCGTCGTCGCCGCGCCGGTCGGCGGGATGCTCGAAATGCTCGCCGTCTCCCCCGGCGCTTCGGTCAAAAAAGGCCAGGTGCTGGCCCGCCTGGCCAGCCCGCAGGCGCTGGAACTGCAGCGCGAGGCGCTGCAGGCCGGCAGCCAGTCGGCGCTGCTGCAGCAAAGCCTGAAGCGCGACCAGCAACTGTTCGCCGAAGGCCTGATCGCCGAATCGCGCCTGCAGGCGACGCGCGCCGCCGCTACCCAGGCCGCCACCCAGGCCAGCGAACGCCAGCAAGGCCTGGCGCTGGCCGGTATCGCGCCGGGCAAATTGGGCCCTGCGCTGGCGTTGACCGCACCGATCGACGGCGTCGTGCTCGAACAGGGCGGCCAGCTCGGCCAGCGCGTCGAGGCGTCGGCGATGATCTACCGCATCGCCAGATTGTCGCCGCTGTGGCTGGAAATCCAGGTGCCGCTCGACGTCGCCGCCGGTCTCCGCGAAGGCATGGCGATCCGGGTCGCCGGGCGCGACATCGGCGGCAAGCTGATCGCCATCGGCCGCACGGTCGACCCGGCGAGCCAGACGGTCCTGCTGCGCGCCGAGGTCGATAAGGGCGCCGACGCGCTGCATGCCGGCCAGGTGGTCGAGGCGGAGATCGCCACCCCGCCCGCCGGGCACCAGCGGCTGCCGGCCGCCGCCCTGGCGCGCCACGACGGCAAGACCTGGGTCTTCGTCCAGGCCGCCGGCGACGATGCCGACGTGCGCTTCGCCGCCCGGCCGGTGCGCATCGTCGGCCAGGGCGGCGACAGCGTGCTGATCGACGGCGTGCAGGCCGGCGAACGGGTTGCCGTGCGCGGTGTTTCCGGGCTCAAGGCGATGCTGGCCGGCATCGGTCGCGAGTGATGCTGGCCGCTCTCGTCCGTTTTTCGCTGACCCAGCGCCTGCTGGTGCTGGTGCTTGCCGTCATGCTGGTCGGCGCCGGCGTGCAGGCGTTCCGCGGGCTGCCGATCGACGCCTTCCCCGACGTGTCGACGACGCAGGTCAAAATCATCCTCAAGGCGCCCGGCATGACGCCGGAGGAAGTCGAGACGCGCATCGCCGTGCCGGTCGAGCAGGAAATGCTCGGCATCCCGCACCAGCGCCTGCTGCGTTCGGTGTCGAAATACGCGCTGACCGACATCACCATCGACTTCGCCGACGGCACCGACATCTACTGGGCGCGCCAGCAGGTCGGCGAACGCCTGGCCGCCGCCATGGGCAACCTGCCGCCCGGCGTGAGCGGCGGCATGGCGCCGATCACGACGCCGCTCGGCGAGATGTTCATGTTCACCATCGAGGGCGACCTGCCGCTGGCCGAGAAGCGCGCCCTGCTCGACTGGGTGATCCGCCCGCAGCTGCGCACCATTGCCGGCGTCGCCGACGTCAACAGCCTGGGCGGCGAGGTGCGCACTTTCGAGGTCGTGCCGCAGCCGCAACTGCTGGCCGCCCGCGGCCTGGCGCTGAAGGACCTGCAGGCGGTACTCGAGGCCAACAACCGCAACGACGGCGCCGGCCGCCTCGCCGATGGCGAGGAAGCGCTGCTGGTGCGCGCCGAAGGGGCGATCCGCGCGGTCGACGATGTGAAAGCCATCGTTTTGCAGGCGAAGGATGGCAAGGTGGTGCGCGTCGGCGATGTCGCCGAGGTCCGTTTTGGCGCCCTCACCCGCTACGGCGCGGTGACCCGCAACGGCCAGGGCGAGGCGGTGCAGGGGCTGGTCCTCGGCCTGCGCGGCGCCAACGCGCAGAACGTCGTGGCCGGCGTCAAGGCGCGGCTGGCCGAGATCGCGCCGACGCTGCCGCCGGGTGTCAGCATCGAACCTTTCTACGACCGCAGCAACCTGGTCGGGCGCGCCGTCGGCACCGTCGCCAAGGCGCTGCTCGAAGCCATCGTGCTGGTCGTCCTGCTGCTTCTCGCCTTCCTCGGCAATCTGCGCGCGGCGCTGGTCGTCGCGCTGATGCTGCCGCTGTCGGCGCTCGCCACCTTCATCCTGATGCGGCTCTATGGCCTCTCGGCCAACCTGATGAGCCTCGGCGGCCTCGCCATCGCCATCGGCATGCTGGTCGACGCGGCGGTGGTCGTCGTCGAAAACGTCGAAAGTCAGCTCGCCGAGGCGCCCGACAACCTGCCGACCCTGCACCTGATCTTCCGCGCCACCCGCGAAGTCGCGGCGCCGGTGACCTCGGGCATCGTCATCATCATGATCGTCTTCCTGCCGCTGCTCACCCTGCAGGGGCTGGAAGGCAAGATGTTCGGGCCGGTCGCGCTGACCATCGTCTTCGCGCTGGCGTCGTCGCTTCTGCTGTCGCTGACCGTGGTGCCGGTGCTCGCCTCGTACCTGCTCAAGCGCGGAGCCCACCATGAACCATGGCTGGTGAAAAAGCTGGCCGCCGTATACGACCGCGTGCTGACTTCGGCCCTGAGCCACAGCCGGACTTACATGATCGGCGCGCTGCTCGCGCTGGCCGCCGCGGCCGGCGCCTTCCTGCTGCTCGGCAAGAGCTTCATGCCGACCATGGACGAAGGCGACATCATCATGCAGCTGGAAAAGCTGCCGTCGATCGGCCTCGACCAGACCATCGCCATCGACGGCCGCGTGCAAAAGGCCATTCTCGAAAATGTGCCGGAAGTGAAAGCCATCGTCGCCCGCGCCGGCGCCGACGAACTCGGCCTCGACCCGATGGGACTCAACCAGACCGACACCTTCATGGTGCTGCAGCCGCGCGCCACCTGGCGCAACGCCGACCCGGCCTGGCTGGCCGACCAGCTGCGCGCGGTGATGGCGGATTTCCCCGGCATCGGCTTTTCCTTCACCCAGCCGATCGACATGCGCGTTTCGGAAATGCTGACCGGCGTGCGCGGCGAACTGGCGATCAAGATTTTCGGCCCCGACCTGGCGACGCTGAACCGGGTTGCGGTCGACATCGAAAATACGGTCAAAACCGTACGCGGCGCCGAAGACACCTTCACGCTGAAGAACGACGGCGTGCAGTACCTGAAGATCGCCGTCGACCGCCTGGCGGCGGGCCGCTTCGGCCTCAACGTCGACGACATCCAGAACGAGCTGAAATCCCTGCTCGAGGGACGCAACGTCGGCATCGTCATCGACCGCGGGCGGCGCGTGCCGGTCGTCCTGCGTGGGCCGGAAAGCCTGCGCTCGTCGCCCGCCGACTTCGCGGCGCTGCGCCTCGGCCTGGCGGACGGCGGCAGCGTGCCGCTCGCCGCCGTCGCGAAAATCGAGCGCATCGACGGCCCGGTCAAGGTCGACCGCGAAAACTCGGAGCGCTACGTGGTGGTGCAATCGAGCGTCCGCGACCGCGACCTGGTCGGCTTCGTCGACGACGCGAAGGCCGCCGTCGCCCGCGACGTCAAGCTGCCGGCCGGCTACCGCCTGGCCTGGGGCGGCCAGTTCGAGAACCAGCAGCGGGCGGCGGCACGCCTGATGGTCGTGGTGCCGGTGGCGCTGGCGCTGATCTTCTTCCTGCTTTTCTCGACCTTCCGCTCGGTGCGCCAGGCGCTGCTGGTCCTCTCCAACATTCCGTTCGCGATGATTGGCGGCGTCTTCGGCCTGCTCGTCGCCGGCGAATACCTGTCGGTGCCGGCCTCGGTCGGCTTCATCGCCCTGCTCGGCATCGCCGTGCTCAACGGCGTCGTCATGGTCACCTACTTCAACCAGCTGCTGGCGCGCGGCATGGCGGTCGGCAAAGTCGTCGTCGAAGGCGCCAAGCGCCGCCTGCGGCCGGTGCTGATGACCGCCAGCATCGCCGCCTTCGGCCTTGTGCCGATGCTCTTCGCCAGCGGTCCCGGCTCGGAAGTGCAGCGCCCGCTGGCGATCGTCGTCATCGGCGGCCTGCTGACGTCGACCGCCCTGACCCTCGTCCTGCTGCCCATCCTGTTCCGCCGCTTCGGGGTCAAATCCACCGTCCGTTTCAACGAGGAAGGCCATGACTGACGTCCTGCTTTCACTGACCATCCCCAACGACGTCGCCCAGGACGTCGAGGACCTGCTGCTGTCGCGGCCCGACCTGGTGCGCGGCTTCACCGCCAGCCAGGCCGAAGGCCACGGCTCGGTCGTGCCGCTGGTCGAACCCGGCGAGCTGGTCTGCGGCCACGCGCCGCGCACCCAGATCCGCACCGTCGGGCCGGAAGACGCCATGCGCGCCGTGCTGGCGCTGATCAAGGCCGAGCTGCCGCAGGCCAACGTCTTCTACTGGCTGGTGCCGGTGATCGAGATGGGGCGGCTATGAAAATCGGCCATTTTTTGCTGTTGACCGCAGCAATCGGCAGTTGCGGCGCCAGCGCCGCCGAACCGACACCCAACCTGCCACCGACCGAGGCCGTCGCCCGCGTGCTGCGCGCCAACCTGTCGGTGCAGGCGGCCGCCGGCCAGGTGCGGGTCGAGGAAGCCAACCGCAGCCGGCTCGAAGCCGGTCCCTACGAATGGAACCTGCGCCTCGGCGCTCACCAGCGCCGCGTCACGCCGTCCGGCGCGCCCGACGAACGCTACAACGAGTGGAACGCCCAGCTCGAACGCCCGCTGCGTCTGCCCGGCAAATCCTCCGCCGACGCCGAGATCGGCGCCCTCGGCGTCGCCATCGCCGAGACCGGCCAGGGCGACGCGCTGCACGAAGCGAGCCGCGGCCTGCTCCGCTACTGGTTCGTCTGGCTGAAGGAAAACGCGGCGGCGGCTCAATGGGGCGAGCAGTTGGCCCTGCTCGAACGGCAGACCAGGGCCGTCCAGCGCCGCCAGCAACTAGGCGACGCCGCCCGCCTTGAGAGCGTGCAGGCCGAAGCCGCGCTGGCCCAGGCCGAGGCCCAGCTGGCCCAAGCCCGGGCGCGCCGGACCACCGCCGGCGAAGACCTGCGCCGGCGCTTTCCCGGCCTGCCGCTGAACGAACCGGAACGCATCGCCGAACCGCCAGTCATCGTCGGCAGCGAGGACGAATGGCTGGCGACCATCCTGGAGCACAGCCACGAACTCGCCGTCGCCCGCGGCGAAGTGCGCAAGGCGCAGGCGCTCGCCGGCCGCGCCGGGCGCGACAAGCTGCCGGACCCGACGCTCGGCGTCCAGGTGTCGCGCGAACGCGGCGGCGAGGAACACGTCCTTGGCGCCTACGTCGCCATTCCCCTGCCCGGCGGCGCCCGCCAGGCCACGGCCAGCGCCGCGCTGGCCGAAGCCGACGTCGCCGCCAGCCGCGAAGCGGCGGTGATGCAGAAAATCGGCGCCGAAGCCGCGGCGCTCTACCACTCGGCCAACGAAGCCCGGGCGACGTGGACGGCCAGCCGCAACGCCGCCGACCGCCTGCAGCGCGCCGCCGAGATGACGGCCCGCGCCTACCAGCTCGGCGAAGGCAGCCTCAGCGAACTGCTGAATGCCCGCCGCCTGGCCAACGAGGCCATGCTCACCGCGCGCGTGAGTCAGCTCGAAGCACTCGAACTGCGCTACCGCCTGCTGCTCGACGCGCACCAGATCTGGGATCTGGACTAGCCAAGCGGCGTGGATGCGGCGCGCCGGCGCGGCTGAGGTATCCTGCCGGACCATCCATCCGTTCGCCCCGCCATGAAGAACCCGGTCCCGGTCATCGTCCTCGCACAGCTATTCGGCACCTCGCTATGGTTCTCGGCGAACAGCGCCGCCGACGACCTGGTCCGCACCTGGGGCATCGCGCCGGCCGACATCGGCACGCTGACCAACGCCGTGCAACTGGGCTTCATCCTCGGCACCCTGACCTTCGCCGTTTCCGGCCTCGCCGACCGCTACGCCGCGAGCCGCATCTTCGCCGTCTGCGCCGTCCTCGGCGCCCTCGGCAACGCCGCCTTCGCTCTCCTGGCGACCGGCATGGCCGCCGGCATTCCCCTGCGCTTCGCCGTCGGCTTCTGCCTCGCCGGGGTGTACCCGCTGGGCATGAAGCTGGTGGTCAGCTGGGTGCCGGAACGCGCCGGCGCCGCGCTGGCCCAGCTGGTCGGCATGCTGACGCTGGGCACCGCGCTGCCGCACGGCATCCGCCTGGCCGGCGCCGGCTGGTCGTGGCAGGCGACGATCCTCGTGTCGTCGGCGCTCGCCCTGCTCGCCGCGGCGATGATCTTCCGCCTCGGCGACGGCCCGCACCTCAGGCGCCGGCACGACGCGCCGCCGCTGCGCCTGGGCCGCGTCTTCTACGCCTTCTCGGTCCGCGAGTTCCGCGCTTCGGCGCTCGGCTACTTCGGCCACCAGTGGGAGCTCTACGCCTTCTGGACGCTGGTCCCGGCGCTGGTGCTGCTCAGCGGGCTGGCAATGCCGGGCAGCACGACGCTGTCCGGGCTGTCCTTCGCGATCATCGGCATCGGCGCCCTCGGCTGCCTGTTCGGCGGCTGGTGGAGCCAGCGCATCGGCAGCGCGCGGGTGGCCGCCACGGCGCTCGCCCTGTCGGCGCTGTGCTGCGCCGTCTTTCCGCTCGCCGCCGGCTGGCCGGCCTGGGTCCGGCTCGCCCTGCTGCTCGTCTGGGGTGCCAGCGTCGTCGCCGACTCGCCGCACTTCTCGGCGCTTTCCGCGCGTGCCTGCGCGCCGGAAATCGTCGGCAGCGCGCTCGCCTTCCAGAATTCGATCGGCTTCGCCATCACCATGCTGTCGATCCAGCTCGGCACTGCCTGGATCGGCGACTGGGGCGCCAGCATCGCCTGGCTGCTGCTGCCCGGCCCGCTGCTCGGCCTGCTCGGCCTCTACCCCCTATGGCGGCGCCCGGCCTGAACGCCGGGCCGGCGTTCAGCCGCGCAAGCGCTCGACCATTGCCCGCAATGCCGCGACATCGGCTTCGAGCGCCGCGACCCGCGACCTGAGTTCGTCGATCTCCGCCCCGGCGGAACCTGCCGCCCGACCACCCGCCGGCGCTTCGCTCGCCGGCTGCCCGCTCAACAGGTGCGACCAGCGGTTCTCGCGCGCCCCCGGCAAACGCGGCAACTCGACCACCAGCGCGCCGTCCGGACGGGCGGCGAGCTCCTCCAGAAAGGCCTCGACCGCCGAAATGTCGGCGAACTTGTGCAGGCGCTCGCAGTTCAGGCGCAGCTCGCCCGCCGTTTGCGGACCGCGCAGCATCAGCACCGTCAACAACGCCGAGGCCTGGGTCGGCACGCCGAGCCCCTTCTCCAGGTTGTGCGCGAAGCGGGCGACCCGGCTACCGCTCACCTCGTAGACCAGTCCCAGATCCTTCAGCGTGTCGATGGCCAACAGAATATCGGCCTCGGCCGCCTCCATGACAGGATGGCGGCTGGTCTTCTGGTTGCAGCCGGCCGCCAGCGCGTTGAGCGAGAGTGGATAGGTATCGGGCACCGTCCGCTGCTTCTCGACCAGTGTGCCGAGGACGCGGGTTTCGAGGAGGGAGAGGATGGGAGGGAATTCAGGCATGCGGGGGCTTTCGGGAACGGAGATGATTCGGGAAATTTTGCGATCGGTTATTTGCGATCGACAAGCGAATTCCTGCTGCAATGCAGCCATGTTACGCAAATAGATGACCCATGACTGTCTCAGTTCGACCCACAGCAGACGTATCCGTCTTCGAATTCAGCGCCTGATAGCTGACATTCGCCGATCGTGGAAATCACGGTAACTACTGACTGCTTGCTGCAAACTCGACCTTTAAAGTGGTCGTCATGTGTCGACCATCGGCCGTGAAAGGAATTTAAGAACTGAAGCCCAGTCTTATGCAGCATCCACCGGCACAGAGCAACCCGTCTTGACACGGTTCATCGCCACAAGCGTGTTGAACGTCTTCACATTGCCAGAGGCGAAGAAGAGCTCGCGGGTCAGCTCCACATACTGCTCCATGGAGCGGACCAGGAAGATGAGAACAAAGTCCCATTCCCCGGCGACGTAATAGCACTGTTGAACTTGAGCGCAGGCGGCAAAACGGCGCTGCATGTCGTCAAGAAGGTCCGCGCGTTCATTCTCGGCCTTGACCTCGACGATCACCGTCAGGTCATAGCCCAGCATCTTGGGGCAGAGCTGTGCCGCATACCGTTCAATAACGCCCGCCCCCTCTAGCAGCTTCAGGCGCCGGTTGACTGCCGCGGTGGACAAGTGCGCACGCTGACCCAGCTCACTCTGAGGCAAACGGCCATCCTCTTGCACTGCGGCGAGGATCACACGGTCGTAGTTGTCGGGCTTCATGTTGGGCGCGCTCCGGTCAAAAGTGAAAAACATTCCACTGGAAGCCCGATTATTCGAAAAAACAATCAACCTGGGCAAATAGTATTCACCTATAACGCCGCTGGAGATGCACCTTGACCACACATGAACTGACACTGGACACTGCGCTACTGTTGGAGCAGTTGGCAACCCTGGGTGCCATCGGACAGGATTGCGTGCAGGGTGGGCGAACGCGCATAGCCCTCACCGATGCGGAGAAGGCCGGTCGCGATCAACTCGTGCAGTGGATGCGGGAGCTGGAGCTGGAGGTGCGCATTGACCGGGTAGGAAACATCTTCGGCATCCTAGCGGCCGCGTCTGCTGATGGGGACCCGCAAGCCCTGATGATGGGCTCGCACATCGATACGGTGCGCAATGCCGGTGCGCTGGATGGCTGCTATGGTGTGCTGGCTGGTTTGGCTGTGGTGCGCGCGTACCGGCAAGCAGGAGTACGTCCGCTGCGCGCCATCGTCGTGGGCGCGTTCACCAATGAAGAAGGCGTGCGCTACCAGCCCGACATGATGGGCTCCCTTGTATATGCCGGGGGACTGCCAGTACAGGCTGCGCTGGACACCATCGGCATCGATGGCACCCGGTTGGGTGATGAACTGGAGCGGATTGGCTATGCGGGCACTATGGAGTCTGGTTCGATTGTTCCGCATGAATACCTGGAACTTCACATCGAACAGGGTCCCGTCCTCGAAGCCGAAGGCAAGCAGATCGGTGTCGTAGAGAACCTGCAAGGCATATCCTGGCAGAAAGTTACCGTCCAGGGCGTTGCCAATCACGCTGGCACTACACCCACTCGCATGCGCCACGACGCAGGCTACGCCGCAGCAGCCTGCATCGCCTTTCTGCGCGAGGAGGTAGTGGGCGCAGCTCCCGACACCACGCTGGCCACCACGGGTGCACTCAAGTTCGAGCCTGATGTCATCAATGTCATTCCCCGCAAAGCCACATTCACAGTAGACCTGCGGGACCCGGATGAACAGCGTCTGCAAGCGGCAGAGAAGCGCTTTGCAGATTTCTTGGTGGAGATCGCTGAGCGCGAGGGTGTGACGATAGAGACTGAGCGGCTTGTGCGCTTTGAACCTGTAGTGTTTGATGCTGCGCTTGCCAACCGCATCGAAGCAGCTGCCGAACGCCGCGGGCTATCGCACATGCGCATGACCTCGGGTGCTGGCCATGATGCCCAGATGATGGCGCGCATAGCTCCTTCGGCCATGATCTTCGTGCCAAGTCGCAGCGGCATCAGCCACAACCCGAGGGAGCACACGGACGACGAACAACTCATTCTGGGCGCACAGGTATTGCTTGATGTCGTCCAGGAATGTTTGGCTACACCCTGAATTTCATCGGATCCATCTTTTCATTGCCCCTTACGCAGCAGGACACCCCATGTATTTTAAGAACCCAAACGCCATACGTACGCCCTACCCTGCCGAGTTGGCTGCAGTCATGAACATAGCCCAGGCCCATCAGAGCCGCCAGTGGCTTTCTCGATGGCCACAGATCACGCCAAAGGCCACACCGCTGTACGACTTGCCCGATCTGGCGCAGCGCCTCCAGATTGAACGGCTTAGCCTCAAGGATGAGTCAGTGCGTTCGCCACTGGGAAGCTTCAAGGCGCTGGGCGCACCTATTGCGCTGGTGCGCCAAATATTGCGCCTGCACCCCACGTTCGAGGCGCTGGGCATTCTGGCGGGCAATTACGCCGAGCGATTGAAGGACTATACGGTCATCAGCGCCACGGACGGCAACCATGGGCGGGGCCTTGCCGCTGCCGCCCGGGACGCCGGGTGCCGCTGCGTGATTGTTCTCCATGCCCATGTCAGTGCAGAGCGAGAGCAGGCCATCGCCGCCCTGGGCGCGCAGATTGTGCGGATTGCAGGCAACTATGACGAGTCTGTTCAGGAGGCCGCACGCCTGGCTTCTCAAAATGGATGGCAGGTGGTGTCCGACACCTCGTATGAAGGCTATGAAGAGATTCCGCGCGATGTGATGCAGGGCTACGGCACGATTGCCGAAGAAGTTGTCGAGCAGACGCGCGCCTCTTCGGGCCAGGACGGACCATTTACCCACGTATTCCTGCAAGGCGGCGTTGGCGGCATGGCCGCAGGTCTGGCCAGCTACTTCTGGGAGTACCAAGGAGTGCATCGCCCCCACTTCATCGTCGTCGAGCCGACGCAGGCAGATTGCCTGCTGCAAAGCGCCATGCAAGGCCGCGCCACACGAGCAACAGGCACGGTCGATTCGGTGATGGCGGGTCTTGCCTGCGGCGAGACCTCGCCGCTGGCCTGGCGCTTCTTGCAACCCTGCGTGGATGCCTTCATGACCATCGAGGATGACCAGGCCGTGCAAGCCATGCGCCTATTGGCACAGGGCAATGAAAACGACAGGCCCATCGTTGCCGGCGAGTCCGGTGTGGCCGGATTGGCAGGTCTCCAGGTCCTGCGGGCCAGCGAACAGTTGTCCGCACAGGCCGGGCTCAACGCGCAGTCGCGGGTATTGGTCATCAGCACGGAAGGCGCAACTGCCCCTGCCACCTACACTGAACTGGTAGGAGAAAGTGCCGACGCCGTACTCCAGCGGCAGCAAGCGTGGGCTACCAGGCAACCCGTAGAAGTCTGAACCGGAGAGACGCCATGTACGTAGAAAGCGAACTGGGAACCCAGATGGTGAATTGGCGCAGACAACTGCACCAGATGCCCGAGACCGGCTTCAACGAACACCGCACATCGGGCTATGTTGCCAAGGCCCTAGAACTGATGGGCCTGGAGGTGCATCGTGGCATCGGAGGCACCGGATTGGTGGCCAATCTGACGGTTGGCAACGGTTCGGGTGTGATTGGCCTGCGCGCCGACATGGATGCCCTGGCCATGACCGAGAGTGCAGTGGATAGACCCCACATCTCGCAAAACGCAGGCTGTATGCACGGATGTGGGCATGACGGCCATATGGCCATGTTGCTGGGCGCTGCACAAATCCTGAGCCGCACACGCGACTTCAACGGCACGGTGCGCTTCATCTTCCAACCGGCCGAAGAACACGGTCGCGGTGCCAACGCGATGGTGCGTGACGGCCTGTTTGAACGCTTCCCGGTAGACGAGATCTACGGTGCCCACAATATCCCCGGCATGCCGGTGGGCCACATCGCGACACGCGTGGGCGGCATCATGGCCAGCGAAGACAATTTTGTGATCCGCATCCAGGGGCGCGGTGGACATGCCGCGCGGCCGCAAATGGCCATCGACCCACTGGTGGTGGCGGCTGAAATCATCTTGGGACTGCAAACCATCGTGGCGCGATCGGTCGACCCCGCAGATTCCGCCGTCGTTTCGTGCACGGAGATCCACAGCGATGGCATCCGCAACGCGATTCCGACACATGTTGAAATCAAAGGGGACACACGCAGCTACTCGCCACATGTCCAGGCACTATTGGAGCGTCGCATGCGTGAACTCTGCCTCGGCATTGCTTCCGCCCACGGTGCGACTTGCGAAGTGGAATACACGCACGAGTTTGTGCCAACCGTGAACTGGCCGCAGTGCACGCCAGTTGCCGTGCGTGCAGCCCAGGCGGTGGTCGGTGTAGAGAACGTAGATGGCAACGTTGCGCCGATGATGATTTCCGAGGACTTTGGCGCCTTCCTCAAAGTGGTGCCCGGAGCATTTGTCTTCATTGGCAATGGCGCACCTGATTCAGTAGGCTGCGTACCTTTGCACAATGCTCGCTACGACTTCAATGACGAAGTGCTTCCCATTGGTGCTCGCTACTTTGCGGAGCTTACCCGGGAAAGGTTATCGGCTTTCAAGCAATAGGTCATTCAGCTGCACCATGCCCACAGCTACTGCGGCGTTGGTTACGTTCAGCGGGTAGCCTGGCCTCGGATACAGACGCCAACATGGGCTTCTCGTTACCGGTCATTGGCCAATGCCAGCTCTTGGCCCAGACTGTGTAAAAACTCCGGTTGGCACAGGTTCCTGGCGTGGGCGATTGGTATGGATGGAAACAGGCAGAGGGCATCTGAAGGTTACTGACTGGCCGTCAGGCCGCCTGCAACGCTGCTATCAGCCCCGTCACCCCCAGAAGGTTGATCACTCGTTTCAAGTTGTACGCCAAGACCTGCAAACTCATCTCCGTTTTCACCTTTTCCAGGGTGCGGGTCAGGAAGTGGGTTGCGCCCATCCAGGCCTTGAGCGTCCCGAAGGGATGCTCAACGGTCTGCCGGCGAATGCGCATGCTGTCAGGCGCCATATCTAGCCGGCGCTCCATGGCATCGAGCACCGCCTGATGTTCCCAGCGGCTGACGCGACGATAGTCGCTCGGCGTGCATTGCGCCTTGATGGCACATTGCGGACAGGCAGAACTCCAGTACCGATTGAGCATCAGACCGCCTTCGACACGGGCGAATCGCCAGACAAGACGTTGATTTGCCGGGCAACGGTATTCATCGGCCGCCGGGTCGTAGACGAAATCGGCCTTATCGAAGCGACCCTCGGCCTTGGCCGCCGAGGTGCTGGTTTTCGGGACGATGGCTGTAATCCCTGCTTCCTGGCAGGCCAGAATTTGCTCACCTTTGAAGTAGCCTCGATCGGCAATCACAGTCAGATTTCCGCCACCAATAGCTTCTCGTGCCCGCTTCGCCATGCCGACCAGAAGGTCTCGATCAATGCCAACATTGGTGACTTCGTGCGCGACGATCAGATGGTGTTTGGCATCCACGGCAGTCTGCACGTTGTAGCCCACGACCCCGGTGCCTCGAGTCTTCATCGAGCGAGCGTCGGGGTCGGTCAGAGAGAGTTGTCCGTCGGGTGATTGCGCCAACTGGGTTTCGATCATCTGGAGTTGTTGCATCTGTGCCTTCAGGGCGGCGATCTTGTCATTGAGCCGACCGGCCTTGGCTTGGGCAATGTCAGGTTCCTGCCGATCCGCAGTCTCAAGTTCGGTCAGATAACGCTGAATGCTCGCCTCGATGTCAGCCATCCGCCGCTGCAATTTGGCGCTCGTGAAATTCCGATCACGGTTATTGACAGCCTTGAACTTGCTCCCGTCGATGGCGACCAGCGCTTCCGTGAACAAGTTGAGTTGCTGGCACAAGACCACGAATTGCCGGCAGACCTTGCGAATCGCTGGACCGTTGTCCTTACGGAAACTGGCAATGGTCTTGTGGTCGGGCATCAAGCGCCCCGTAAGCCACATCAATTCGACGTTGCGCTGTGCTTCTCGCTCCAGTCGCCGACTAGACGGAATGCGGTTGAGGTAGCCGTAGATATACAGCTTCAGTAGCACTGCCGGATGGTAAGCCGGCCGCCCTGTAGCCGCCGGATCAATCCCCGAAAAACCCAAGCTACCCAACGCCAGTTCATCGACAAACACATCGACGACCCGGACCGGGTTGCAATCCACGATGTAGTCATCCAGCACAGCGGGAAGCAAGGTACTTTGGGTTCGACTCTCTCCCTGGATAAAACGCTTCATCTTGACTGCCTTGTCGCCAATGCCTATTGCATAGATCACGACTGGCTAATTTCGTTCACTGTTTTTACACAGTCTGGGCCGACATCAGCCCAAAGCCTACGCCACCCCACTCCGCAACCACGCCCGATAAAGCCGCAGCGCCACATGCGCGTCGTTGGCGGCGTAGAGGAGCTGGCGCTCGGTCAGGTGCAGGCTGGCCCAGTTGCTGGTGCCGGTCTTTTTCGATTTTTGGAGTTTCTGGCCGAAGAAATGCGCGACCGCCACCTTGGCGCCGACGGTGCCACGGTGGCCGGGGCCGCGCAGGGTTTCGCCGAGGTCGAGGACGTTTTCCAGCGTTATACCGAGCCGCGATTTCAGTGCGCTGCGGTCGTTGCCGAGGCCGAAGCCGACCTTGAGCACGGCGGGCGATTCGAGGATCGCCTTGAGGGCCTGCGCGCCGGGCAGGCAGGCGACCGGGAAAAGGTAGGCGTGGGCGTCGGTGGCGAGCTGGACCAGATGCGGACCGGTCGACACCTCGCCCTTGCGGAAGGTCGGTTTGGATTCGGTGTCGAAGCCGATGGCGTCGCTGGCCAGCAGGGCGGCATAGGCGGCGGCGGCCTGCTCCCCGGAGTCGACCAGCGTGATCCGCGCCAGCGGAATGCCTTCGTAGAGCGGCAGATCGCCTTCGGCCAGCGCGCCGCGGGTGAGCACCACATCGCTCATGCCAGGCGCGCGCCCAGCCAGGCGCCGATGGCCTGGATTTCCTCGAGGCAGACGGCGTGCGGCATCGGGTATTCGTGCCAGTCGAGGCGATAGCCGTGCTGCGCCAGGTAATCGCGCGCCTGCCGGCCCAGGGCCGGGGAAACGACGTCATCCACGGTGCCGTGGGCGGCGAAGATCGGGATCGCCCGGTTGGCCGCGCTGGCTTCGCGGCCGACCAGTTCGGCCGACGGCAGGTAGGTCGACAGCGCGACGATGCCGGCCAGCGGCTCCGGGTGGGTCAGCGCGGTCGTGTAGGCGACCGCCCCGCCCTGCGAAAAGCCGGCCAGGAAGATCCGCCCGCAGGGGATGCCGCGTTGGTTCTCGCGGGCGATCAGCCGGCGGATCGCCGCCCGCGAATGAACGATGCCGGCCTCGTCGATGCGGCGGCTGGTGCTTTCCAGCGAAATGATGTCGTACCAGGCGCGCATGACGTAACCGCCGTTGCAGGTGACGGGGATGTACGGCGCGTGGGGAAAGATGAAACGCACTCCGGGCGCGTCGGGCAGGCCCAGTTCCGGCACGACCGGCACGAAATCGGCGCCGTCGGCGCCGAGCCCGTGCAGCCAGATCACCGCGTAACGTGGGTTGGCGGCGGTTTCGATTTCGATGGCGGACAGTTCTTCTGGCAATGGAGACTCCTTGGTTCCGTTCGGAAACGATGGTTTTCTGCCGGGCGGCGGCCGGCAGGCTGGCCGAAGTATCCTTGGCCGCGCGGCGATGGGCAAGTTCGCGACGCCGCCCGGCATAAAACAGCCGGCGGCTAGGGTCCGGAATGCAGTGTCTGCTGCAGCGTCGCCGCGCTGAGTTCGCTGTCGCGCCGCACCATCTCGGCGGCCATCAGGCGGAACTGCTCCTCGACCTCGTGGTGCAGGAAGGAGGCACCGAACAACCCGGCGATCACCGAATCGAAGACGAACTCGGCGCGATAGGCGATCTGAGTCGCCGGCCCCTTGCCTTCCGCCAGGCGCACCTCACTCTCCATCCGCTTCAGCGACCCCGTCAGGTTGCGGGTCAGGATGCGCTTCATCGGCTCCAGGCGGATTTCCCGCTCGACCTTGAAGGCATACGAGAACAGGCCGAAGCGGGCGACGCCTTCCTGCCGGACCACCAGGACATTGCCCTGGCGGGCGGCGACACGGCTCGCCGTCAGGTTGTTCAGGATGCCGGTCATGTGATCGAAATCGACCAGCACTTCCCAGGCGACCCGCTGCGCCACCGGCACCCGGATCGTCGCCTCGACGACGAAAGCCTCGCCCGCCTCGCTGACGGCGACGACGACTTCCGGCTCGGCGGCAAACGCGAAACCGCTGCAGAGGAAGGAAAGGACGGCGAGGATGGCCATGCGCATCGACATCGGGATTCATTCCGGGCATGAAGTTATGATGTTTGGAACACGCCGAACGAATATGGTTCGCGCCCGTTCCCGGCTGCATCGCTCGCGGCGGGTCAGCCCGGCGGCCTTTAAGCGCCGCTTAAGCTTTCCCTAAGATGGCGTTAAGGCGCGCTCCCTACACTGCACGGACATGATCACCTCAGGACAAGCGCGATGAAAGCCTTCCCGGCCCTCTGCCTGCTGCTCGCCAGCCTTGCCAGCCACGCCGAAACCCCGCAGCAGATTCTCCAGGCCTATGCCACCGACGCGGCCGCCCGGGAGCCGGGCTTCACGCCGTCGGCCACGCGTGGCGAAGCTTTTTTCAGCCGGCGCTTCGCGGTTAACGACCGGATGCCGGCATGCACCAGCTGCCACACCGAAAAGCCGCTCGCCGGCGGCCAGCACGTCGTCACCGGCAAGGCCATCCGGCCGCTCGCCGTCGCCGCCAATTCCGAACGCTTCGCCGACCCGGCCCGGGTCGAGAAGTGGTTCGGCCGCAACTGCAAGGAAGTCGTCGGCCGCGCCTGCACGCCGGGCGAGAAGGCGGATTTCGTCGCCTTCATGAACGAGGTGCGCTGACATGAAGCGCCTCGTTATTCTCCTGGCAATCACCGCCGCCCTTCCCGCCCACGCCGACCGCCTGCCGCTACCGGCCGACACGCCGGCCAGCTACCGGGCCGAGTGCGGCAGCTGCCACCTCGCCTATCCGCCCGCCCTGCTCGCCGCCGGCGACTGGCGGCGCATCATGGCCGGCCTGGACGACCATTTCGGCTCGGATGCTGCGGTCGACGATCAAAAAAGGCAGGAAATCACGGCCTTTCTCGAACGCCGCGCCGGCAATGCCGAAAAGCTCGGGTCCGCCGGCGAACCGCCACGCATCAGCCAGACCGCCCGCTTCGTCCGCAAGCACCGCGAAGTGCCGGCCGGGCTCTGGCGCGACCCGCGCGTCAGATCGCCGGCCAACTGCGAGGCCTGTCATCGCGGGGCGGCCGACGGCAATTACAGCGAACACGACATCGCGCTCCGCGAACTGAAGAGGTAAGCCATGCAAAAGATACTCGTCTGGGACCTGCCGGTGCGCCTCGGCCACTGGCTGATGGTCGGCGGCTTCGGGCTGGCCTGGCTGACCGGCGACAGCGAGAGCTTCCGCCTGGTGCATGTTGGCGCCGGCGCGACGGTGCTCGCCGTCGCCGCCTTCCGCCTGCCGTGGGGCTTCATCGGCTCGCGCTACGCCCGCTTCGCCGATTTCGTGCGCGGGCCGGCGGCAGTCCGCGCCTACCTGTTCGGCCTGCTGCGGCTGCAACCGGCGCATCAGGTCGGCCACAACCCGGCCGGCGGTTGGGCCATCGTGCTGCTGCTCGGCCTCGCCCTCCTGACCGGGCTCGCCGGCTGGGCGACGTACGCCGATCTCGGCGGCCATTGGCTGGAAGAATTGCACGAAGGCCTCGCCACCGCGATGCTGATCGTCGTCATCGTGCATCTCGCCGGCGTCTTCACCGGCAGCCTGGTGCACGGCGAAAACCTGGTGCGCGCCATGGTGAACGGCCGCAAGGCGGGCTCGCCGGACGCCGCCATCCGTTCCGCCCGGCCGCTTGCCGCTGCCGCGCTGCTGGCCTGGGTGGCGCTGGCCGGCTGGTGGATCGCCAGCTGATAGAATCCCGCCCATGCGCATCCTGCTTGTCGAAGACGATCCCCAACTCGGCGATGGCCTGACCGTCGGCCTGCGCCAGGCGGGTTTCGCGGTCGACTGGGTCAGGGACGGCAATTCCGCCGACCACGCGCTGCACGCCGAGAGCTTCGATCTGGTCGTCCTCGATCTCGGCCTGCCGCAGCTGTCGGGCATGGATGTCCTGACGCGCGCGCGCAGCCGCGGCCAGACCATGCCGGTGCTCATCCTGACCGCCCGCGACGCCACCGGCGACAAGGTGACCGGCCTCGACGCCGGCGCCGACGACTACCTCGTCAAGCCGATCGACCTCGACGAACTGGCCGCCCGCATCCGCGCCCTGGCCCGGCGCAGCGCCGGCCGTGCCGCGCCGCTGCTGGCGCACGGCGAGCTCGCCCTTGATCCCGCTGCCCACAGCGTCACGCTGGCCGGCCAGGCGGTCGAACTCTCCAGCCGCGAGTTCTCGCTGCTGCAGATGCTGCTCGAAAACGCCGGCCGCGTGCTGACCCGCACCCAGCTCGAACAGTCGCTCTACGGCTGGCGCGACGAGCCGGACAGCAACGCGCTCGAAGTGCATATCCACCACCTGCGCAAGAAGCTGGGCAGCGATCTGATTCGCACCCTGCGCGGCGTCGGCTACACGATACCCAAGTGACCACCGCCTGGTTCTCCCTGCGCCGCCGCCTGCTCGGCCTGCTGCTCGGCGGCGTCGCCGCCGCCTGGCTGGCGACCATGGTGCTGAGCTACATCGACGCCCACCACGAGGTCGACGAACTGTTCGACGCCCAGCTCGCCCAGGCGGCGCAGACCCTGCTGGCGCTGGCCGGGCACGACGAGGGCGACGACATCGAGGATCTCGGTGACGCCGCCCACAAATACCAGCGCCGCCTGCGCTTCCAGATCTGGCGCGCCGACGGCAAGCTGCTGATGCGCTCGAAAAACGCCCCGGAAACGCCGTTGACCGCAACCAGGGGATTTTCGGAAACGCGCGGCGAGGACGGCCACTGGCGCCATTTCAGCCAGTGGAACGACGAAGGCACGCTGCAGGTCCAGGTCAGCGAGAACCATCACATCCGCGACGACCTGATCGGCCACATCGCCTGGCGCCTGCTCTTCCCCGCCCTCTTCGGCCTGCCGCTGATCGGCCTCTGGGTCTGGCTGGCGACCCGGCACGGCCTCGCCTCGCTCGACGGCATCGCCGGCCAGATCGCCCGGCGGGCGCCGCAACAGCTGCAGCCGGTTGCGCCGGCCAGCGCGCCGGAAGAAATCCGCACCATGCTCGAGGCCCTGAACGGCCTGTTCCTGCGTGTCGAGGCGGCGCTCGAAGGCGAACGCCGCTTCACCGCCGACGCCGCCCACGAACTGCGCACCCCGCTGGCGGCGCTGCAGGCCCAGCTACAGGTCGCCTTGCGCGCCCGCGACGACGGCGAACGCGCACGTTCGCTCGGCCAACTGCAGAGCGGCCTGACCCGCGCCGCCCACCTCGTCGACCAGATGCTGCAGCTGGCCCGCCTCGACCCCGAATCGGGCCTGCCCGACCCGCAGCCGGTCGACCTCGGCGTGCTTGCCGAGGCGGTGTGCGCCGATCTCGGCCCGCTGATCCTCGAAAAGAGCCTGGATTTCTCCCTCGATGCGACGCCCGGCTGCACGGTGAACGGCCAGGCCGAATGGTTGCGGGTGCTGGTCCGCAACCTGGTCGACAACGCCATCCGCTACACCCCGCCCGGCGGGCAGCTGCGGGTAGCCGTCGAACACGCGGCGGAGCAAATCCGGTTCAGCGTGAGCGACAGCGGCCCCGGCATTCCGGCCGGCGAACGGAATTCGGTGCTGCGCCGCTTCCATCGCCTCGACCAGGGCACCCAGCCGGGCAGCGGCCTGGGACTGGCCATCGTCGCCCGCATCGCCGAACTGCACGGCGCCGAGCTGGAACTGGCGACCGCCCGGGACCTGCACGGATTGCAGGCCACCGTCGTCTGGAAGGCGCGCAGCTAGCGGCAGGCACGACGGCCGGGGCATCCGGCCCGGCGCGGATTAATCAGTTGTTTCGCCCGCCAGCGGCAGGCGGAACTCGAACACCGAGCCTTTGCCCGGGCGCGAGCGGCAGCCGACCTGGCAGCCGAGAGTCCTGGCCAGGCGCCGGACGATGGCGAGCCCGAGGCCCAGCCCCTTGGCCCGGTCGCGCTGGGGATTCCCGACCTGGAAGTATTCGTCGAAGATCGCCTCGATGTGTTCCGGCGCGATGCCGATGCCGGTGTCCCAGACCTGGATCAGGGCACGGTCGCCGCGGCTGCGGATGCCGACGAGCACGCCGCCGCCCTCGATGTACTTGAAGGCGTTGTCGATCAGGTTGCGCAGCAGGTTCAGGAGCATTTTCTGGTCGCTGAGCAGCACCAGCCCCTTCTGCGGGAAGAAGAACTTGAAGCGCAGGCCCTTGATCCCGGCCAGCGGGGAAAATTCCGTATCGATGCTGCGGAACAGATCCTCGGCCCGCACCGGGCCAATGCCAGGCTGGACGGTGCCGGAGTCGAATCGGGAAATCTCGAGCAACTCGCTCAGTATCCCCGAAAGGCTTTCCGCCGACCGCGAAAGATACTCGGCGATCCGCCGTTGCTCCGGGCTCAGTTCGGTCTTGCCCAGGGCATCCTGGAACAGGTTGATGGCGAGGATCGGTTGCCGCAGGTCGTGGCTGGCGGCGGCGAGGAAGCGCGACTTGGCGCGGCTGGCCTTTTCCGCTTCGTCGCGCGCCTGCGCCAGCTGCCGGAGCACCTTCTCCCGCTCGGTCAGGTCGCGGCCGATCGCCAGGTAGCGATCGCCCGGCAGGCGCTGGACGACCAGGTCGAGCGGCACCGTCGAGCCGTCGGAACAGCGCAGCAGCCAGCGCTGCTCGACGACGTCGCCGGCATCGCAGCGGGCCAGTTCCGGCGCGATGCGCGGGGTTTCCTCCTGGGCAACGATATCCACGTTGCGCAGGCGCAGCATCTCCTCGCGCGTGTATTTGGCGAGCCGGCACGCCTCGGCGTTGACGTCGAGCAGGTTGCCCTGAAGATCGCTGACGAAGATGGCCTCGCTGGCGTTGTCGAAAATCTGCTGTGCCAGTTGCATCCGTTCTTCGGTCTTTTTCCGCTCGGTGACGTCGCGCACGATGGCCCACATCGCTTCCGGCCGCCCGTCCCGGTCGCGAACGAGGAAGGCCCGCAATTCGACGGGAAACACGGTGCCGTCCTTGCGGATGTATTCCTTGGCGTACACGTCGGAATGGCCTTCGGCGATGATCTGCTCGGCGACGATGCGCGCCTCCATCTCGTGCCACCGCGCGGGGGTCATCTCGAAAAAGGTCATGTGGCGCAACTCGTCGGCGGAATAGCCGACCATTTCCTGGAACGCCGGGTTGGATTCCAGGATATAGCCCGCCATATCGACCATGGCGAAGGCATCGAGCAGGCTTTCGTGTAGCCGGCGGTAGCGCTCCTCGCTCGCCCGCAGGGTCTCCTCGGCGACCTGCTGTTCGGTGATGTCGGTGCTGACGCCGACCATGGCGACCGGCTTGCCGGATTCGTCGCGGACCAGGCTGGTGCGCAGGTCGATCAGCATCGGCGAACCGTCCGCCCGGTAATTGACGACCTTGCCGCGCCAGGCGCCGAAGCGGCGGGTCGCCTCGACGATCTCGTCCTGCGTCGCATCGGCTTGCGGGCCGTCGCCATAGACCGAGACATGGCGGCCGATACGGTTCTCCCCGGGCGAAGCGAGCGCCTCGGTTTCCGCCCGATTGACATACTTCACGGTGCCGGCGAGGTCGGTGACCGTCACCTGCTCCTGGATCTGGTCGAGCACCAGCGCCTGCAGGTGCAGCTCGCTGTCGAGCTGCTTGCGCCGGGTAATCACGTCGAAGACCGCGACGAAGTGGTCCGGGCCCGGCGAGTAGGCCTGGACGGCGAACCAGGCCTGCAGGGATTCGAGGAAGGTCTCGAATTTCTCCGGCTGGCCGCCTGCCGCGACCCGGCCGTAGATTTCGAACAGCTGCGGGTCGGCGGCGCGGATGCCGGGGATCACCTCGCTGACGCGCTTGCCGCAGACCGGGCCGAGCCCCGTCTGTTCGTGAAAGGCCGGATTGGTGTAGAGGTAGATGAAGTCCTGCGGCACGCCATCCTCGTACAGCATCCGGCAATAGGCGACGCCGTTGAGCATGTTTTCCAGAATGCTCGGCAGGGCATCGGCGCACTGGAACATCCGGGCATCCGGCGCCGAGGCTGCGGTGGCGGTCGCCTTGTCTTTTCCGGAGGAGGTTTCTTGCATGAACTCAGGTCTTCAGGATATTGCAGGCCAATGATGGCTGACGTTTCGATATTACGGCACGCCAATCAATCGTCCGCGCAGGGGCAAATCCGGTTTTTCAGTCTTTTTCACCGTCGACCGCAACCGGCTGCTCCAGCGTACTGGCCCGCGCCGCACGCAGCGTCGGGGTTTCGAGGCTGATGCGCCCGAGGGCGCCGCTGCGGTAATCGACCAGCAGGATAGCCGCAGCCTTTTCGAGGTCGAGTTCGCCGCCGCGGCCCTTTATGATGCAACCGCGCTTTTTGGCAATCGCTTCGATGACCGCAACGGCATCGCTGCCTTGCGTGGGAAACCCGTAACGGGCAGTAAGCAGGGCCGGGTAATGGTCGAGCAGGAAGGCCGCAAGGAAGGTGGCGACTTCGATGTCGATATAGGCATTGACGCCGACCGCATGGCTGGCGGCGAGCATCAGGCCGTCGACCGGGTGGGCGATCTTCGGCCACAGCATGCCGGGGGTATCGTAGAGGGTCAGCCGCGAACTGATGTCGATGCGCTGCTGGCTCTTGGTCACCGCCGGCTGGTCGCCGACGGCGGCCACCTTCTTCTTGACCAGCGCGTTGAGCAAGGTCGATTTGCCGACATTGGGGATGCCCATGATCATCAGGCGCAGCGGCTTGACGGCATCGTTGCGATGCGGCGCCAGTTGCTGGGCAAGCGCCGGCACGCGCGCGACGTCGCCGGGCTTCTTGCAGCTGATCGCCACCGCCTTGACGCCCGGCTGCTGGGCGAAATAGTCGAGCCAGGCCTTGGTCGCCAGCGGATCGGCCAGGTCGGCCTTGTTCAGCAGCTTGAGGCAGGGGCGCTGGCGGAAGGCGCGCAGCTCGTGGATCATCGGGTTGCTGCTCGCCTGCGGCAGGCGGGCGTCGAGCACCTCGACGACGACATCGGCCATGGCCAGCGTTTCGGCCGCCTTCTTGCGGGCGGAGGTCATGTGACCGGGGAACCATTGGATGGACATGGGCGTGGCGCGGCGTGATGGCGGGAAAGGTGGGCATTATCCCAAATCCGGCCAGCGGGCGCCGGTCTACATTTGCTTACAATTCCTAACAGCTTGGCCGGCGCGCCCCCGCTATCCTTCGATCATGCAATCCGGCACAGCGTGGCCGGGACCTCGAACCGCAGGAGAAACCGCATGAAAACCCTGATGAAGATCGTCGCCGCCACCCTGACCGGCGCCATCCTGACCCTCTCGGCCTCCGCCGCCTTCGCCGACGGCCGCGGCCGCGACTACGACCGCCGCTATTACGACGGCCGCGGCTGGGAACACAGGCACCATCATCATCACCGCCATTACCGAGGCCCCGCCGTCTATGCGCCCTACTACGCACCGGCCCCGGTTTACTACGGCCCGCCGCCCCCGGTGGTCTACGAGCGGCCCTACTACGCGCCGCGCCCGGCCGTGACCATCGGCGTTTCGCCGATCGTCATCCCGCTGCCCTGAGCGTTCCAGGAGGTATCATCGGGAATCAGCCACCCGCGGATTCCCCATGCACATCTGGGTCGATGCCGACGCCTGCCCCGGCGTCATCAAGGAAATTCTCTACCGCGTCGCCGAACGCACCCGCCTGCCACTGACGCTGGTCGCCAACCAGTGGCTGAAAACGCCACCCTACCCGGGCATTCGCTCGGTCCAGGTGGCCAAGGGCTTCGATGTGGCCGACAACCACATCGCGGAAAACGTGCAGGCCGGCGACCTCGTCATCACCGCCGACATCCCGCTGGCCGCCGCCGTCATCGACAAGGGCGCGCTGGCGCTCAACCCGCGCGGCGAGCTCTACAGCAAGGAAAACATCCGCCAGGCACTGGACATGCGCAATTTCATGGACGTCCTGCGCGGCAGCGGCGTCGAAACCGGCGGGCCGCCGCCGTTCAGCCAGGCTGACCGCCAGGCGTTCGCCAACCAGCTCGACCGCCTGCTGGCTAGGCGCTGAGGATCTGCCTGGAGGCGATTTGTTGCGCAAGGCCTTGCGCATCGCTACTGTGCACGCATAGCCTTCAGGTATCGGCATGCCAACCTGAATGTTGGCACACTTCTTCCGCCGATTTCGTTTCAGTTCATCTGCATGAGGCGACCCATGAAGCCCGTCTTTCAGTGGCTGGCACTCGCATCGCTCCTCCTTGGTGCAGGTGGCCCGGCCAACGGTGGCAATAGTGATGGCAAAAAGTGCCAGCCGCTCGTGGACGATGCAAGAAATACACAATTCGGCCTGGCAGTTACCCTGGCCGGCGGGGGCACCAAGGCGGCATCTTTCGGCATGGGCGTACTCTCGGCGCTGACCAGCGAGGAAATGAAAGCCAGAGGATCGGCCGAGCGGGGAAGCAAGCTTGCCATCGCTCAGACCGGCATGATCTCCACGGTATCCGGTGGCAGCTATGCGGGATATTTCCTCTATTCACGGCTTATCGACGCGAATAGCGACAAGAAGACGTCCTCCAGCACGTCTGAATCGGGAGAAACCTGGAAACCGGACTCGCTCAGGAATTACTTCACCGACTGCATTCCGAACAACCTCCAGGAACATTTCGCAAATCATGATGAAATCACGACAGCCGAAGCCGGGCGGCGGGGAACGACCAAGGAAAGTCTGTTCTGCCCGCCCTACGCCAACGCGATAATCGACGCAGGGACGGAAAAGCTGGAAAAGGCAACCGCTTACTGGAACACGACCCGTCCCGAAACCCTGCACCAGCAGTTTCTCCGCTGCCATCAGGACGTCCTTGCCTGGCAATTCTGCAATTTTGGGGTAAGCGACGACGGCCAAAACGATACGGCACCCAACCTGGCCTCCGGCGCGGTTCTCGTTCTGGCTACAGGCATCTCGCTGCCCTTCGCCTGGACCGCCAACTTCATCTTCGACTGGCCAGTCAACCTCTCGCCATCGCGCGTCGCCTACCGTGACGGGATCGGCATGGCTTTCGGTTTGCGCCCGCAGGACGCCAGAGCCCTGCAGGGAACAACAGAGTGGGCCGCAAACGTGCATGCCATTGCCGGCGCGAAATTTGTCGATGACCGGCTGGTGCTCGACGCCAGCAATCTGAATTTCGCCAAGCTCCGGGAGTTGACCCGCGGCCAACCCACGGATCCACCGCTCTGGGTGATCAACGCGACTGCGGCTCCCAGTCGCCACTTGCTCGGCTGGCTCGGCCAGAACGATGTAAACCTCGACGAACACATCTTTCACATGTCGGGGCAAGAGCAATGCGCGGAGTCTGTCGGGCCGATTCCGATCGATCATCGCACCTTGTGGGACACCGACGAACCCCTCGAGAACCTCTCGCCCTTATTGAGCGCAGTGAATGCATCGGCCGCTTTCTTTGACGCCAATGAACAGACGCTGGGGCAACCGGCGCGCTTTCTTGCCGGGGTAGGGTTACAGGCAAGCAACCTCAACTGGGGCATCGATCTGATAAATCTGGACAAGAATCATCGGCCAAGGGTAGGAAAGGTGCGGGAGAGGGTGCATGAATCTGCCCCATTCCCCCTGTATCTTGCAGAGTCGGCAAGCGCGCATGCGGCCGGGAGCGACCCGGTATTCGTGCGCCTGGTCGATGGCGGCTCTTCGGACAATCTCGGCGCCTACGGCCCGATTGTAGGGGGCGTCAGGGACATCATCGTCTCAGACCACTCACAGGATGCCGAAGGCTCCATGGGAGACCTTTGCTACCTGCACAATGAACTTTACCTGCGGCGTGGCCTGCACTTGCACATTCCTGGTCTGACACGCTGGCCAGAGGGCTGCCTGAACGAAAACATCCTCCGCCGCTCGCGGAACGCGCGGAATGACGAGCAGTTAGCAGACAAGTTGCAAAACCTGAAAGGACACCGAAACATAATGGGCGAGCCGGCATTTTTCTACCCGATATGGGGTTGGCCCTACCCCTTCCTTGCCGCTTGCGTCAGCCCGAGCGAGAAGCCGTCCGGTTGCCTCGCCGACCCGGTCAATCGCTTATGGATCGTCAAGCCGGCTTTCGACTACCCCTACTGGCTCAACCAGCAAACCCAATGCCAAGTTCCAGAAGCGGAAGGCCCCGGTTGCCATGTATCACCGGCAGGGGAATCTTCACGCCGGATCATCGCGAGTTGTGGCAGTAACGACGAACTGCCATGCGAAAGCTCGGCTGTGTTGCTACGAAATGACAATTACGTGCGGCACGTTTCCAACTTCGACACACCGGAGTTTCCCCAGGGATCGACGGTGAAGATGACATTCAACTCGAGCGCCAACATCTATGGCGCCTACCGCGAACTGGCCCGGCATTACACACGCCAGGCAATCCAGGCAATAGATCGTGTCCGTTCCGACCCGAGTGGCAAGGCCTACGAGCGCATCCTGTGCTGGCAGGGTGCGCATCCGATCAGGGGCAGTGCCGACTCCGGGGATCTGAAATTTCTATCGGCATGGGGTGACATCAGGACACCAGGCTGGGGCAACGATGAACGTGCGCAAGCGCGCCTCGGCGTTGGCAAGGACGATGCCCAAGCCTACATTGCCGAGGTTCCCGACTGCGCCCGAGTGCTGTCAGAAGGCGCTGGCAATCCCTGATTGCGACTACGCTACCTCGCGCGCTTCGGCGAAGCGCAGGTTGGGGTACTTTTCCTTGACCATGTTCAGGTAAACGTTGTTCGGCGCCAGGTAGACCGGGTCGTCGGCGCCGTCGAGCGCGACGTTGGCGCTATAGCGGTCGGAAAGCTGGCGCAGCTCGTTGGCGTCGCCGTGGATCCAGCGCGCCGTCGAGCAGTTGTAGTTCTCGAAGATGACCTGGACGCCGTATTCGTTTTCCAGCCGGCTGGCGACGACGTCGAACTGCAGCGTGCCGACCGCGCCGAGAATCAGGTCGGTGCCCGCCAGGGGGCGGAAAAGCTGAGTTGCCCCCTCTTCAGCCAATTGCTGAAGACCTTTCTGCAATTGTTTGATTTTAAGCGGATTAGCGATCCGCGCCAGACGGAAATGTTCGGGTGCGAAGGACGGGATGCCGGTGAAGCGCAGGTCCTCGCCCTCGGTGAAAGTTTCGCCGAGACGGATGGTGCCGTGGTTGGGAATGCCAATGATGTCGCCCGGGTAGGCTTCGTCGGTCGTGCTGCGGTCGCGCGCCATGAAGGTGATGGCGTTGTTGACGGCGAGAAACTTGCCGCCGGCCCCCTGTCGGACCTTCATGCCGCGCTCGAAACGGCCCGAGCAGACGCGCAGAAAGGCGATGCGGTCGCGGTGCCGTGGGTCCATGTTGGCCTGGATCTTGAACACGAAACCGGAGAATTTCGGCTCGTTCGGCTGCACTTGGCGGGTCACCGCCGGGCGGGCGATCGGCGCCGGCGACAGGTCGACGACGGCGTCGAGCAGGCTTTGCACGCCGAAGTTGTTGACCGCCGAGCCGAAGAACACCGGCGTCTGTTTGCCAGCCAGGTATTCGGCGGCGTCGAACGGGTGCGAGGCGCCACGCACCAGCTCGATGTCGGTACGCAGTTCGTCGGCCTGGCTGCCGATCAGCTCGTCGAGGCGCGGGTTGTCGAGGCCCTGGATGATCTCGGCCGTGCCCTTCTCGGCCTGCGGGTCGAAGAAGGCGATGGCGTCGTCGTAGAGGTGATAGACGCCGCGGAAGCGCTTGCCCATGCCAATCGGCCAGGTCATCGGCGCGCACTGGATGCCGAGCACCGACTCGATTTCGTCGAGCAGGTCGATCGGTTCCTTGCCCTCGCGGTCGAGCTTGTTGATGAAAGTGAGGATCGGCGTGTCGCGCATGCGGCAGACGTTCAGCAGCTTGATGGTCTGCGCCTCGACGCCGTTGACCGAGTCGATGACCATGGTCGCCGAGTCGACGGCGGTCAGCGTGCGGTAGGTATCTTCCGAGAAGTCCTCGTGGCCCGGCGTGTCGAGCAGGTTGATCATGCACTCGCGGTAGGGAAACTGCATCACTGACGAGGTCACCGAGATGCCGCGCTGCTTTTCCAGCTCCATCCAGTCCGAGGTCGCGTGGCGGCTGGCCTTGCGGGCGCGCACTTCGCCGGCGACCTGGATGGCGCCGCCGAACCACAACAGCTTTTCGGTGAGCGTCGTCTTGCCGGCGTCTGGGTGGGAAATGATGGCGAAGGTGCGGCGGCGGGCGATTTCGGTGTCGAGAGCGGTCACGGCGGGCGGCTGAAGAGCGGAAAGACAGCGATTATACCGTTGCCGCAATGCAACAAAGACCTAGCCCGGCGGCAAAACCTGCCGATAGAGCGCCCGGCTGGCGTAGGCGAGCCACGGCAGGGTCAGCGGCAGCAGCGGCAGCAGCACGACGCTGGCGATGGTTGCGGTCGACAGCAAAAAAGCCCACAAAATGGCCGGTCCGAAGTTGCCGAGCACGACGCGCACGCTGGTCACCACCGCATCGACCAGCCCCGTCCGCCGCTCGCACAGCAGCGGCACCGAAAATGCCGAAATGCAGTAGAGCAGCAACGCGACGACCAGCCCGGAAACCGCCGCCCATTTGACGAAGCCGATCACGCCGGCCGCCGCCGGTATCAGGTCGACCAGCCAAACCGGCGTGGCACCGACCATGTAGGCATAGAGAATCGCCGCGTCGGTGATGAAGATCATGAACAGCAGGCCGCAGACCAGCGCCAGCGCCCACAGGGCCCGCGCCGCGCCGGCGAAGCCGGCAGCCACCGCACCCGGGGTGACCGGCGCGCCCGCCTCGAACGCCCGCGCGATCCCGAAGAATCCGGCCAGGATTGCCGGCCCGACGAGCATGAAGGCCCCCGCTGCGGCGATCACGAATGGCGACCACCCCTGCGCCAGCAGCCCGCCCATGATCGCCGCACCGCCCAGGACGAAAATCAGCGAGTAGGCGATGCTGACGCCGCGCGTGGCGTTGGCGAGGCGCCAGCCGTCGGCCAGGGCCTGGCGCAGCATCGCGGTCGTTAGGGGGTTGATGGTCATGGCGGCGGAAATCCGGTTGGCGGCGACATGGGAAGGCTAACCAAAAGCCGATGCCCGGACGCCAATCCAGATCAAATAATTCCCCTGCTTTCAGTATTGTCATGCCCCGACCGTGGAAAATTTCATACCGGCGTCACGAGGCCCGCGGCTAACCTTGCGCCCATGCTCGTTTCCATGCCTTCCGCCTCGCTCTGTCGCCCCGCTGCACGCCTGCCGGCCCTGTCCCGGCTGGTCGGCGCCGTGCTGTTCTGGCTGCTGGCGATGCAGGCCGTCTGGGTTCACGCCGCGGCGCTCGAATTCCTGCCCGGCGAACCGCTCGGCCGCTGGATGGAAGTCATCGTCGAGAAGGGGCGGCCGCTGACGCTCGACGAGGCGGTCGAACAGTTTCGACGCGGGGCCTATGTCCGGGGTCACGAGGAAGTGCTCAAGTTCGGGATCGGGGCGCGCCCTGTCTGGCTGCGCCTGGCCGCGGACAACAACGGTCTGCGTGCCGCCGAGCGCCGCCTGCAGGTGGAAAACTCCTGGCTCGACCGCATCGACGTCTATCTCGTCAATGACGGACAGCTCGTCGCCCACCGGACGGCGGGCGACGCCGACGCGGGCGCCCAGCACCCGCTGCCCGGCCTCGGCTACGTCTTCGAGCTGACGCTGCCGCCCGGCCAGAACGAGATCCTGCTCCGCGTCGAGACGCCGGACCCGCTGCTGGTGCCCGTCCGCCTGCTCGACGACACCCAGATCGGCGCCCTGCAGCGCCAGTACGACTATGGCTATGGGTTGCTCTACGGCTTCCTGCTGGCGCTAATCGCCTACAACGCCATGCTCTACATCGGTCTGCGCGAACGCAGCTACCTCGACTACACCGTCTATCTCGGCAGCTTCATCCTGCTCAACCTGTGCTACACCGGCCACGCCTACATCTGGCTGTGGCCCGCGAACACGACCCTGCAGCAATACGCCATCCCGCTGATGATGGTGATCTTCGGCTGTCTGGGCCTGCGCTTCGCCGACGGCTTCCTGAATCTCGGCCAGTTCGCGCCGCAACTGCATCGTCTGGTGCGCTGGCTATCGCTGACCGGGCTCCTCGTGGTCCTGCTGGCGATCCTGCTCCAGCGCCAGGCGGACGCGGTGCTGGTCGCCTTTCTCTTCGTCCTGGCGTTCTCGATCGTCATGGTCTGGCTCGGCATCGTCGCGGCCCGCCGCGGCCAGATCGCCAGCCACTACTTCCTGACCGCCGCACTGACCTCGATGCTGGGCAACATGGCGACGGCGCTGGCCGTCTGGTTCGGCCTCGCCTATTCGTCGGTCGCCTTCCATGCCGCCGGCTGGGGTGTCGTCGCCGAGGGCATCCTGCTCGCCCTCGCCCTCGCCTACCGGATGCGCCAGTACCAGCGCGCCCAGGCGCGAGCCGAGCATCTCGCCCGCACCGACCCGCTGACCGGGCTGCTCAACCGGCGGGCTTTCCTCGAACACGCCGCGCCGGTATGGAGCACTGCCCGGCGCAGCCAGCGCCCGCTGGCGGCGATGATGGTCGACATCGATTTCTTCAAGAAAATCAACGACACCCACGGCCACGCGATGGGCGACAAGGTGCTGCAGGCGGTTTCGGCGCTGCTGCCGGAAGTCTGCCGCAGCAGCGACATCGTCGCCCGCTGGGGGGGCGAGGAATTCGTCATCCTGCTGCCGGAAACAAACGCCGAGCAGGCCAGCCTGCTGGCCGAGCGCCTGCGCTCGAAGATCGCCGCCCTGCGCCTGGGCACGCTGCGCAAGCCGATCAAGCTCTCGGCCAGCTTCGGCATCGCCGAGCGGAGCGCCCACGAAAGCCTAGACCAGCTGATCAACGACGCCGACGAGTGGCTCTACCGCGCCAAGCAGACCGGCCGCAACCGGGTGGCCGGGCTCTCGGTGCTGCCCTCCACCTGAGCGGAGCGCCTGCCTGCCCTCAGACGGCGACCAGGGTCTGCCGTCCGTACCACTCCTCGCCGGGCGGCAGCGTCACCGGCTGGCTGGCGATGGCCGCCTCGACGCACAGCATGTGCCGCCAGCCGTCGGGCGCCATGTCGGCGAGGGCGGCGCAGCGCTCGACCCACGGGTTCCACACCACGACGTCGGGAAACCCCTGGCTCTGGATGCCCAGGCTGAGGTTGCCGGCCTTGAGCAGCTGCGGCCGCCGGACGTTGCGATAGACGCGGTCCACCTCGCCGTCGACGACCAGCTCGGTGCCGGTTTCGCGCACCACCCGGTCGCCGTTGGCGGCATCGCGGTAGTCGTGGCCGTACAGACCCTCGAGCGCGGCATCCTCGACCTGGACGACGCGCAGATAGGAATGCAGCGCGCCGGTGAAGTCGAACGGGGCGGAGCCGGTATTCTCGACGCCGAATTCGACATCGATGCGGTCGACCTCGATCATCAGGGTGATTTCGGCCTTGAACGGGTGCGGCCAGAGGGCGCGAGTGTCCGCATCGTCGGCGATGGCGAGGGTGGCCAGCGCATAGTCGTCGCCGCAGCGCTGCGCCGTGACTGTCCACTCGCGGGTGCGCACGAAACCGTGCTTCGGCAGGGTGCCGAGGCCGGCAAACTGCGGAAAGCAGACCGGAATGCCACCGCGGATGGCGACGCTGCCGTCGAAAACCGCCCGCTCGGAGAGAAACAGGCGCTCGCGGCCGTCCGGCGTGATCCACGACAGGACCTGCCCGCCAAGGCGGCTGATGACCGCCGACGCGCCGCGCGGCCCGTTGAGGCGCAAGGCCTCGATACCGTGGAATTCAATCGTTTCGATACTGGGTTTCATGAGTTTCCGGCGCCCTGGGCACCACGTAGAGTTGGGGGCGAACGTGCAGCAGTTCGACGCGCTGTCCGAGCATGGTCACGCTGCCGGGCCGGCGGTTGTCGCCGTTGTCGCTGTATTCGAAGGCGTAGACGCGGCGCAGTTTCAGTTGCCCGTCATCGTCGCGCGCCGGCCGCAGCGAACGGATGACCACCGTTTCGTCGAGCAGTTGCAGCCCTTCCTCGGCGCACGCCGCCTGCGCTGCCCGGATGCCGATTTCGCGCGCCTTGAGGCTGTCCAGCCAGAGCCAGACGCCGGCTGCCATCAGGCCCAGAACGAGCAGTTCGAGAAAATCCATCGCCGAAGTATACGCAAACCGTGAAACATGCCACGGCGTTTTTGGGGATTTTGCGGGATAATCCGCGCACCTCACACTTGCGCCGAATGATGAAGTCCGCCCTGAGACTGTTTCGCGACCTGATCCCCTTCGCCCAGCCATTGGCCGAGAAGAAGGCAGCCGAGGTGCGCGAACTGCTCGATACGGTCGCCGGGCTGTCGTCCTACGAGGTGGTCAACGAGCTCACGACCAGCGTGATTCCCGCCATCGTCGAGCAGCAGAACCTGCACATGCGCTTCAAGCTGCTCGAGGACGCCCGCCAGGAGGCCGAAAAGGCACTGCCCGTGCTCGAGCGGCACATCGATTACGCCGAATTGCCGCTGCCGCTCGCCGCGACCAGTTCCGCCCTCGCTGCCGACAACCTGATGAAGGCGCTGGCCGTCGGTTACTACGGGATCGCCCGTGCCATCGCGCAGGGCACCCAGCACAAGGCCCTCGGCCGCATGTTCCAGCGCGCCGTCCTGCGCGCGATGATGCTCCTCGCCCGCCGCCAGCAGCTGGCCTACCGGACCTACGCCAAGCCCTCGTCGTCGTCGTGGACCATGCTCCACGAGCTGTACCAGATGGCGCGCCAGCAGCATGCCCGGACGCCGGACGAGGACATCGCGCCGATCGAACACCAGTACCTGAGCGCCCTGCTCTTCGCCTACCTGGAACCGAGCAAGCTGCCGCGCGTCGATCTCGCGGCCGCCATCTTCTGCACCCAGCAACTGGCCATCCACGCCAGGATCGCCGAGGTGACCCCGGAAACGAACAGCAGCCAGGCCAGCGGCTCCTGCTTCCTGGTGCGTCCCGAGGAAGGCAACCCCGGCACCCCGCTGCAGCGCCTGCCGCAGGGCGTACCCATCTTCGACGGCCTCATCATCGACTGCAGCGGCGTTCTCGCGGCCCTCGACAAATCGACCAACCGCAGCGCCGAATTCAGCGACGAACCCGGCCTCGACATCCCGCCGGCCCTGCTCCACACCCTGCAGCTGGCGCTCGGCGGCCGCTCGATGCGCCGCTTCGCGCGCAAGCGCTTCAAGCCGCACGCCGACCTCGTCGGCGGCATAGCCCAGGTCATTCCCTTCATCGAAGGCAGCGCGCGCTCGCGGCGCTCGGCCGACGCGGCCAACCAGCATGGCCCGAAAAGCTTCGCGCCCAGCGAATGGTCGCTGATCGACCAGAGCCCCGACGGCTTCCTCGTCCGCTTCATCCAGGGCGAGAACTGGAAGGTCGGCGTCGGCAACATCGTCGCCCTGCAGCCGCGCGAATCGAGCAAGGTCCATGTCTGCCTGGTCCGGCGCATCGCCACCAACACCCAGGGCCGCCTCGAACTCGGCCTGCAGGCGCTGTCGCCGCAGGTCAGCGTCGTCGACCTGCCCGGCCACAACGAAATCCGGCGCGGCATCTACCTCCACCGCCTGCCGGCCTACGGCGACCGCCCCGGCATCATCGCCCGTCCCGGCCAGCTGGCCAGCGGCCACAAGCTCCGCCTCGCCGCCTCCGGCACCACCCAGCTGTGGCAGATCGGCCGCCGCCTCGAAGCCTCCGAAGGGCTGGAATTCTTCGCCCTGGTCCCGCTTTAATGCTCAGCTACCGCCACGCCTTTCACGCCGGCAACCACGCCGACGTGCTGAAACACCTCATCCTGCTGCAGATCGCCGAATACATGGGCGAAAAGCCGGCGCCGTTCTGGATCATCGACACCCACGCCGGCGCCGGCCGCTACGCGCTGGAATCGGCCCACGCCAGCAAGCTCGGCGAGTACCGCGACGGCATCGGCCGCCTATGGGAGCGCAAGGGACTGCCGCCGGCTGCGGTCGACTACGTGGAATTCGTCAAAATGCTCAACCCGGACGGCCAGTTGCGCCATTACCCGGGTTCGCCGTGGCTGGCCAGCCAGCTGCTGCGCGACAGCGACCGCCTGCGCCTCTACGAGCTGCACAGCACCGACGTCAAGCTGTTGCAGGAATGCTTCCGGGGGGCCGGCCGCCAGGTCACGATCACCGCCGGCGACGGCTTCGCCGGGCTGAAGGCCATCCTGCCGCCACCGACCCGGCGCGCGCTGGTGCTCATCGACCCCTCCTACGAAACGCGCGACGACTACGCGAACGTCGTCAAGGGCCTGCAGGAGGCGCTCAAGCGTTTCGCCACCGGCACTTACGCCCTGTGGTACCCGCTGCTGACCAAACCCGAGTCGCGCAAGCTGCCGGAACGCCTCAAGGGGCTGGGTGCGGCGAACTGGCTGCATGCCACGCTGGAGGTCCACGCCCCCACGAAGGACGGCTTCGGCATGCACGGCAGCGGCATGTTCGTCATCAACCCGCCGTGGACTCTGGAAAAGAAGCTCCACGAAACCCTGCCCAGGCTGACCGAGACTCTCGCCCAGGGCGATGGCGCCCGCTTCGTGCTGGAAAGCCAGGGCGACTGATTTTCAGTCGAGTTCGGTGTATTTGGCCCGCGAACCGTAGGCCTTGGCCACCGGGTATTTCTCCGCATTCTTGAGCAGCTTGGCGCGCGCCGCGCCCGCCAGGTCGATTCCCGCCGCGTCGGCCAGCAACAGCAGGTAGAGCAGGATGTCGGCGCATTCGTCGCGCAGCGCCTCGGCGGCCCGCGGATCGGCCGGCAGCGCCTCGACCTCCGCATCGCTCTTCCACTGCGTCAGTTCCAGCAGTTCGGCCGCTTCCAGATTGAGCGAGGTGATCAGGTTGCGCAGCGAATGGAACTGCCGCCAGTCGCGCGCATCGCGGAATTGCAGGACAGCTGCGGTCAACGCCTCGAAATCGCTCAATTTCACACCTCCTCTGTCGCCGCAACGGCTTGCGATGCCGGCGCGAAGCGCACCGTCACCCGCGCGCCGCCGAGTTCGGGCGAACGGTCGATACTGGCCTGGCCGCCGTGCTGGCGGGCAATCTCGCGCACGATGGCGAGCCCCAGGCCGCTGCCGCGGCTGGCACTGCCGGGGGCCTGGTAGAAGCGTTCGAAGACCTTTTCACGGTCGGACTCGGATATCCCGGTACCGCTGTCCTCGACCACCAGCCACGCCCCGTCGTCGCCGGCACCGCAGCGGACGTTAACGCTGCCGCCGCGCGGCGTATGGCGCAGGGCATTGTCGATCAGGTTGGCGAACACCTCCTGCAGCAGCAGGTGGTTGCCGAGCACGGCGCACGGCGCGAGGTCGAAGCCGAGGTCGACGCCGTTGCGGATCGCCACCGGCAGCCAGTCCTCGGCCGCGGCGTGGGCCACATCCGCGAGCGCCACGAGCGGCTGGTCGCGGGCGAGCGACGGTTGCGCCCGCGCCAGCATCAGCATCTGTTCGACCAGGTGCGACAGGCGATGCGCCGCCGCCAGCAGCCCCTGCAGGCGCTGCCGCATGGACGCATCCGATTCGGCCAGGGTCGCCTCGACCTGCGCCTGCAGCGCCGCAATCGGCGTACGCAACTGGTGTGCCGCATCCGACACGAAGTGGCGCTGGGTGTTCAGCGAATGGCCGAGGCGACTCAGCAATTCATTGATTTCATTGACCACCGGCTGAATTTCCTCGGGCACGTCGGTGGTCACCGGCCGCAAATCAGTGTGCGAGCGACCGGCCAGCTCCTCGCGCAGGCTGGCCAGCGGCTCCAGTCCGGCGCGCACGCCGAACCAGACCACGGCCAGGCTGACGACGATCAGCAACAGCTCCGGCAACAGCATGCCAAACAGGATTTCGCGCACCAGCGCATTGCGCTTGACCAGCGTCTCGCCGGCGAGGACGGTAAAGGTCTTGCCGGCCCGCTCGGCCCGCAGCGCCGCAACGCGTACCGGCCGCTCGGCAAGCCGGCCATCGAAGTAATAGCGCCCCTCGCTCCAGTCCGTCTTCGGCAGCCGCGGCGGCGGCATCGGCAGGCCGGCTTCGCCGTCGAGCAGTTCGCCGTTCGGACCGCGCACGGCGAAAAATATCTGGTCGAACTTGTCGACCAGCAGGACGTCCCTCGCCTGCGCCGTGAGCGGCAATACCGGCTTCCCGTCGACGATCGCCAGCTGCTCGACGATCGCCAGCGCCGTGTCGAACAACGCCCGGTCGTAGGCCTTGGTGGCGCTGCGCAGCGCCACAAAGTAGGCGGTCATCGCGCCGGCCAGCAACAGCACCAGCATCGCCGGCAACAGCCAGCGCAACAGCAGGAAGCGCAGGCTAGGCTGCCGCATCGCCGGCTTCGCCCGGCTTTTCCAGGTAGTAGCCGAGGCCGCGCACGGTGCGGATCACGATGCCGGCCGGTTCGAGCTTGCCGCGCAGGCGCGAGATGAACTTCTCGACCGCGTTGGGCGTGATCTCGTCCTCCCAGCTGTACAGCGCCTGCATGATCTGCTCCTTGTTGACGATGCGATTGACGCGCTGGGCGAGGAATTCGAGCGCCGCCCACTCGCGCGCCGTCAGGTCGAGCGCCTCGCCGTCCAACCAGGCGCGCTTGCCGACGGTATCGAGCGCCAGGCGGCCGAGGCGGATGACCGGTTCGGGGGTCGCCTGGCCGCGCCGAATCAGCGCCCGCACCCGCGCCTCGAGTTCGGCGAGCGCCACGGGTTTCACCAGGTAGTCGTCGGCGCCGAGGTCGAGCAGGCGGACCCGCTCCTCGAGCGCCTCGCGCGCCGACAGGATCAGCACCGGCACCATCTGCCGGCGCGCCCGCAGGCGCTGCAGCACCTCGCTGCCGTCCAGCCCGGGCAGGCCGAGATCGAGGATGGCCAGGTCGACCGTGCCGCTTTCGATCCAGCGATCCGCCGTGCGGCCGTCGCCGGCCACCTCGACCACGTAGCCGGACTGGCCCAGGGCGCGCGCCAGCCCATCGGCGAGCAACGCATCATCTTCGACAAGGAGTATCCGCATCACGGTCAGCAGTTGGTCAGGATAGCCTCTTACGATACCACTCCCCGCACCGATTGACCTGCATGCGCCATCTCCTGATCGCTCTCCTGCTGCTTCCCGTTGCAGTCCTGGCGCAAACACCCCAACGCCTGTCGCTGGCCGAAGCAGAGGCGCTGTGGCAGGAACACAACCGCGAACTGCAGCTGGCCCGGACCGCGGTTTCCGGCGCCGAAGCCGACCTCGTCGCCGCGGGGCAGATTCCCAATCCCCAGGTCTCGCTGAACATCACGCAGATCAGTCCGTCCACCGGCTACGGCTCCGGCCCGTGGAAGGACAAGAAGATGGACAACGTGCTACGCCTCGACCAGCTGGTCGAGCGCGGCGGCAAGCGCGACCTGCGCGTCAAGGGCGCCGACGCGCTGCTCGACGCCAGCCGGCGCGACCTCGACGACACCGGCCGCCAGCAGTTGCTCAACCTCCAGCAAACCTACTACGACCTGCGGCTGGCCCAGGACAAGCGGCGCCTGGCCGGCGAATCGGCAGCCACCTACGACCGCGGCCTGGAAACCGGCCGCATCCGGCTCAAGGCCGGTGACATCTCGCAGGTCGAGCTGTCGCGCCTGCAGATCGACAAGTCGCGCGCCGACAACGATGCCCGCCAGGCCCAGAGCGAACTCGAACAGGCGCAAGTGGCGCTAGCCTACCTGATTGGCCGCGAACGCGAGGCCGCGCTGCTGGTCGCCGACGATGCCTGGCCGCCCCTGGCCAGCCAGCAGCGCCAGCGCGGCGACCTCGACCAGCGTCCCGACGTCGCCGCCGCCCGTCTGCGCGTCGCCGCCGCCGAAGCGGCACGCGACCTGGCGAAGGCGCAGAAGACACGCGACGTCACCCTCGGCGTCCAGTACGAGCACAACATGCAGAGCGAGCCGACCGACAGCTTCGGCTTCGGCGTCAGCGTTCCCCTCTTCATCTGGCACGAATACGAAGGGGAAATCGGCCGCGCCGAAGCCGACCTCACCGCCGCGCGCCTGCTCTACGACCGGACGCTGGCCCAGGCCGTCGGCAGCGCGGACCAGGCCGGCAGCGCCCTGCGCTCCGCCGAGGAACGCCTGCGGCGTCTCGAAACCGGGCTGCTGGCCGATGCCGAGCGCGTCGCACAGGCCGCCGAGCTGGCCTACAGCCGGGGCGCCATGAACCTGATGGACCTGCTCGATGCGCGCCGCACCCTGCGCCAGGTCCAGGTCGAAGCCGCCACCGCGCGCGCCGACTATGCCAAGGCGCTGGCCGCCTGGCGCCTGCAGGCCGACTACGGAAAAACCCGATGAAGCAAAAACTCACCTGTCTCGCCCTGATTCTCGTCCTCGCCGGCTGCGGCGCCGACCCGGAGCCGACAAAACAGGCCGCCGTCACGGTCGACGGCGACCGCGCCATCCTCAGCGAACCGGACAAGGCCGACTTCCTCAAGGTGGCGACGGTCGAGAAGGACCAGGGCTCGACGCTGCGCCTGCCGGGGCGCCTGGTCTGGGACGAGGACCGCACCGTGCGCATCGTGCCGCAGGTCGGCGGGCGCGTGCAGAAGATCGCGGTGGAAATCGGCAGCGCGGTCAAGGCCGGGCAGATGCTGGCCGTCCTGGCCTCCCCCGATTTCGGGCAGGCCCAAGCCGACGCGCGCAAGGCCCAGGCCGACCAGCAGCTGGCGAAGCAGGCGCTCGAACGGCAGCGCGAACTGCACGCCGCCGGCATCGTCGCCGACAAGGACTGGCAGCAGGCGCAGGCCGAAGCCGTCCGCGCCCAGGCCGAAGCCGAGCGCGCCAGCCGGCGCCTGGCCGGCCTCGGCGGCGCCAGCGACGGTTCCTACCTGTTGCGCACCCCGCTCGCCGGCGTCGTCGTCGAGCGCAACCTCAACCCCGGCCTGGAATACCGTCCCGAAGCGGGCGTCGAACCGCTGTTCGTCGTCACCGACCCGACCCGCCTGTGGCTCCGGCTCGACGCCAGCGAAGGCGACCTGGCGGCGCTCAAGGCCGGCGAAAAGATCAGCCTGCAGGTCAAGCAATACCCCGACGAGCGCTTCGCCGGCGTCATCGTGCACGTCGGCGATTTCGTCGATCCGAGTACCCGTACCGTCCGCGTGCGTGGCGAGGTGCCCAACCCGGACCGCCGGCTCAAGGGCGGCATGTTCGTCACCGCCCTGATCGAACTGCCGCCGACCTCGGCCCTGCACGTCCCGGCCGCCGCCGTCTTCCTCGTCGGCGAGCAGCGCTATGCCTTCGTCGAGGAAGCGACCGGCCGCTATGTCCGCCGCGCGGTGCAGGCGGGCGCCGAACGTGACGGCTGGCTCGACATCCACGCCGGCCTCAGGGAAGGCGAGAAGGTCGTCGTCGAAGGCAACCTGCACCTGATCAAGTATTTCAAGAACACGCCTCAGCCAGCCAGGCCGGCTGCCAAATGATCAAGCGCATCGTCCACTTCGCGCTGCACGAGCCGCTGTTCATCCTGCTCGGCCTGGTGCTGTTCATCGGCGTCGGCATCTCGGCCTTCCGCTCGCTGCCGATCGAGGCCTTTCCGGACGTCACCGACACCCAGGTCACCATCATCACCCTCTACCCCGGGCGGGCGCCCGAGGAAGTCGAGAAACAGGTCACCATCCCGCTCGAAATCGCGCTGGCCGGCGTGCCGAACTCGATCCGCATGTTCTCGCACACGCAGTTCGGGCTCTCCTTCATCGTCGTCACCTTCGACGAAAAGCCGACCCTGTTCATGGCCCGGCAACTGGTCGAGGAACGCCTGCGCGGCCTCGACCTGCCGCCCGGCGTCGAGCCGGAACTGGCGCCGCCGGCGACCGCCACCGGCGAAATCTTCCGCTATCGCGTCGAGGCGCCCGGCCTGAAACCCACCGAGGCACGCGCCATCCAGGACTGGACCATCGCCCGCCAGCTCAAGCAGGTGCCCGGGGTCGCCGACGTCGTGTCGATCGGCGGGCCGATCCGCCAGTACGAAGTACGCCCCGACCTCGGCCGGCTGCGCGACCACAACCTGACCATCGGCCAGCTCTTCGCCGCGCTGCAGCGGGCCAACGCCAATGCCGGCGGCGGCTCGGTGGCGCAGGGCAGGCAGCAGTTCCTGATCCGCTCGCTCGGGTTGCTGCGTTCGTCGGCCGACATCGGCAGCGTCGTCGTCACCGAGAACAAGGGCACGCCGATTCTCGTACGTGACGTCGCCGAGGTCGTCGAATCGCGGGTGCCGGCCCAGGGCATGGTCGGCTTCACCGACGTCAACGGCGACCAGGACGACGTCGTCTCGGGCATCGTTCTGCTGCGCAAGGACGAGAACCCGTCGATGGTCCTCGACGCCCTCAAGGCCAAGGTCGACGTCCTGAACAATTCGGTCCTCCCGCAGGGCGTCCGCATCGTCCCCTATTACGACCGTTCCTGGCTGATCGGCAAGACCCTGCGCACGGTCTTCATGAACCTGCTCGAGGGCGCCCTGCTGGTCACGCTGGTGCTCTATCTGTTCCTCGCCGACCTGCGCGCGGCGGCCATCGTCGCCTCAATCATCCCGCTGGCGCTGCTCGGCACCTTCATCTGCCTGTCGCTGGTCGGCATTCCGGCCAACCTGCTGTCGCTGGGCGCGATGGACTTCGGCATCATCGTCGACGGCGCGGTCATCGTCATCGAGAACATCTTCCGGCGCCTCGGCGAAGCGCAACGGGTCAACGATCACCGCCCGCATACCCGCACCATCCAGGACGCGGTAATGGAAATCGGCCGGCCGACGGTGTTCTCGATCATCATCATCATCGTTGCCCACCTGCCCATCTTCACCATGCAGCGCCACGAAGGGAAGATCTTCTCGCCGATGGCCTTCTCGGTCGTCGGCGCCCTGGTCACCTCGCTGATCCTGTCCTTCACGCTGGTCCCCTTCCTCAGCAAGATCGCCTTCCGCAACCATGTGCCGCATGAAGAGACGAAGCTCATGCACTGGTTCATGAACCGCTACGAGCCGGCGCTCAAATGGGCGCTCGCCAATGCCCGGCGGGTGCTCGTCAGCGCCCTCGTCGCGCTCGGCATCACCGCTGCCCTCGTTCCTCAGCTGGGCACCGAATTCCTGCCCGAGCTGAACGAGGGGTCGATCTGGATCAACATCACCCTGCCGACCTCGGTCTCGGTCGAGGAAGCACAAAGCGACCTGCGCAAGCTGCGCAACCTGGTCGCCGGCTTCCCGGAAGTCAATGCCGTCGTTTCCAAGGCCGGGCGCCCCGAGGATGGCACCGACCCCAAGAACATCAACATGACTGAGATGCTGGTCGATCTCAAGCCGGATTCCCAATGGCGGGCCGGCATGACCAAGGAAAAGCTGGTCCGCGAGATGGAAGACCGGATCAACGACATGCCGGGCATCGAGCCGACCTTCAGCCAGCCGGTGCGCGACCAGATCCTCGAATCGATCTCGCAGATCGACGGCCAGATCGTCATCAAGATCTTCGGCGATGACGTGCGGACGCTCCGCGAAACCGGCCACCAGCTGCTCGAGCGCATCGGCAGCGTGCCCGGCGTGGCGCGCGCCTTCATCGACCGCGACGGCGACCTGCCGCAGTACCGGCTGGAAATTGACCGCGCCGCCGCCGCCCGCTACGGACTCAACGTCGCCGACGTCCAGGAGGTCATCGAAACCGCGCTCGCCGGCAAGGCGGCGACCGAGCTCTGGGAGGGCGAGCGCCATTTCAGCGTCGTGGTGCGCCTGAAGAACGAGGAACGCTCCCTCGACCGCCTGCGCGATGTGCTGATCCCGACCCCGTCCGGCGCCCAGGTGCCGCTCGCCAACCTGGTCGACTTCAAGCTCGGCAGCGGCGCCATGAACATCGCCCGCGAAGCGGGGCAGCGCGTCGTCGCCATCGGCGTCTTCATCCGCGACCGTGACATGGGCAGCGTCGTCGCCGACATGCAGGCCCACGCCAAGGACATCGAATTGCCCAAGGGCTACTCGATCCTCTGGTCCGGCGAATTCGAGAACCAGGAACGGGCGATGAAGCGCCTGATGCTGGTCGTACCGCTGTCGATCCTGCTGATCTTCGTACTGCTCTTCGACGCCTTCGAATCGTTCAAGGACGCGCTGATCATCATCTGCAACATCCCCTTCGCGCTGATCGGCGGCATCTTCGCCCTGCTGCTCTCGGGCATTCCGCTCTCGGTATCGGCGGCCATCGGCTTCATCGCGCTGTTCGGCCAGGCGGTGCTCAACGGGGTGGTGATGGTCAGCTACTTCAACCAGTTGAAGCAGCAAGGCATGGATTCCTACCAGGTCGTCTTCCAGGGCGCCATGTCGCGCCTGCGCACGGTACTGATGACCGCCCTGCTCGCCATGCTCGGCCTGCTGCCGATGGCACTGTCGCACGGCATCGGCTCCGAAACACAGCGGCCGCTGGCGCTGGTCGTCATCGGCGGCCTGATTTCGGCGACGCTGTTGACGCTCTTCGTGCTGCCGACGCTCTATTACTACCTGGCGACCCATCCGCGGCTGGCCAAGGCACTGCATTGACGGCGACGGCCTCCGGACAAAAAGAAACCCGCCACGCGGGCGGGTAAAGGTTTTGTCTAGGAGGAGTTGCCATCTCATTCTGCCTGGATAATCTGACCGTACCCTGACCCACGGGCCGCTCGCCGGCTACAATCGGCCTCATCGAGGTTTCCCGGAACAGCCGCATGGCCAGAAAGCTGTCGCTCAACACGCAAATCCTGATCGGCTGCCTGCTCGGCATCGCTGGCGGCTTCTGGCTGGCCGGCGCCGACGGCACGCCGCTGGCGAGCAACACGCTGTATGGCGCCCGGATGGTCGGCAACCTGTTCCTCGACCTGCTGCGCATGGTGCTGGTGCCGCTGGTCTTTTCCTCGATCGTCGTCGGCGTCGCCAACCTGCGCGCGCACGACCAGATGCACCGAGTATGGACGACGACGCTGGTCTTCTTCTTCGCCACCATGGCCATCGCCATCGTCATCGGCTTCGGCGCCGCCCACCTGTTCCGGCCGGGCGACGGGATGCACCTGGCCATGTTCGCCGACGCCACGCGCGACTTCCAGGCGCGCCAGATGCCGCTGCCCGACTATTTCGCCCAGTTCCTGCGCGGCCTCTTCCAGAACCCGTTCAAGGCGCTGGCCAACGGGGAGATCCTGGCCATCGTCATCGTCGCCCTCTTCCTCGGCATCGCCCTGGTCGTCGGCGGCGACCGCTACCGCAACATCCGCGCGCTGATCGAGGAACTACAGGAGCTGTGCCTGCTGATCGTCGGCTGGATCATGCGCCTGGCGCCGTTCGGCCTGGCCGCGCTGCTGCTGCAACTGGTGGCCAGCCAGCGCGCCGACTTGCTGCTCAGCCTCGGCCATTTCATCGTCGTCGTCACCGGCACCACGCTGTTCCACGGCATCGTCGTGCTGCCGGCCATCCTCTGGCTATTCACCCGGGTGTCGCCGCTGCGCTTCTTCAAGGGCGCGCGCGAGGCGCTGGTCACCGCCTTCGTCACCAGTTCGAGCGCCGCCACGCTGCCGGTGACGCTGCGCTGCACCGAGCAGCACCTGCACGTGCGCAAGGACATCGCCAATTTCGTCGTGCCGCTCGGCGCCACCGTCAACATGGACGGTACGGCGCTCTACGAGGCAGCGGCGGCGCTGTTCGTCGCCCGCCTGGCCGGCATCGAGCTCGACCTCGCCAGCCAGATGATCATCTTCTTCGTCGCCATGCTCGGCGCCATCGGCGCGCCGGGCATCCCCAGCGTCGGCATGCTGAGCATGGTGCTCGTGCTCGAATCGGTCGGCCTGCCGACCGCCGCCATCGCCATCCTGCTGCCGATCGACCGCATCCTCGACACCACCCGCACGGCGGTCAACGTCGAAGGCGACATGGTCGGCGCCCTGATCGTGCAGAAGCTGGCCGGGCGGCCGACGCCGCCGAACTGAAAATCTCAGCGGGTTACGATGCAGCCCGGCCAGCGAAAGATGCGGCCCTCGACCCGGTGCTGCTTCAAGGCGCTCTCGACGGCTATCTGCCAGTCGAGCGGCGACACGGGCCCGTGATAGTAGGTGATGAAATCGACGCCCCCGGCTGTCGTGCGCCCGGGCTCGAGGATGCTGTAATGCCCGGCGGCGACGAGCATTGCATGCCCATTCAGCTCGCCAAGCGCCCCGTTGACGTGCTTGAAATTCGCCCCGGCGATCTTGCCCGTCACCGTCGTGCCGGGCGCGTTGAGCGCACGACGTATTTCGGGCCACCATTTCTTGACCTTGGCCGCCGACAGGGAAGGATACGAACCGCCGGGCCTGCGGTATTTCGCGTCCCACAAAACGATGGTTTGCGGGGGAATCGGGTGCCAGAAAGTCAGGGCCATGCCGGGATCTGTCCGTATTGACGAAGGAATCGCGATTATCCCGTCAACCGGTCACTTTTCCGGCACCGGGATGTGATTCCGCCGCAGCCACTCGCGGTCCAGCTCCCAGCGCACGTCCTTGATGCCGGGCTGGGCGAGGACGATGTCGCGGACTTCGTCCTGCACCTTGCCGAGGGCATTCTGCAGCGCGATGAAGGCCGGATTGTTGGCGTCCTTGACGTTCACGTCCGGATACATGGCGCCGAGGAAGCGGAAGGCCGGCATCTCGAAGTTGCGCGGCGTGCCCATGACCGCGGTGCTGCCCTCGACGCGCAGCACGTGGAAGGGATAGGGGTAGTTCTTCAGCTGCGGGCTGGCCTGCGCCTGGATGACGGCATTGAGTTCGCGCGTGCGGGGGTCCGGGCGGCGGATGGCCCAGTCGAGGGCGACCAGCAGCGCGAGCACCAGCAGCGCCCATTGCCACGATTTGATTTTGCGGAAATTCATGCTGCCCCCTGAGTTGTAGGCCGGACTTATCGGCAAGCTGCCGCTGAGCGTAACATTGCGGGGCTGTTGCGGTCGACGCCGCAAAAAGGCCGATTTTCAAATTTCGCAAGGAGCCCACATGTCCCTCTTCCGCCTCGGAGACAAACAGCCGCAACTCGGCGAGAACGCCTGGGTCGCCCCCAACGCCACGGTCATCGGCGACATCCGCCTCGGCGCCAACAGTTCGATCTGGTTCAACGCCACCCTGCGCGGCGACAACGACCCGATCCACATCGGCGACAACACCAACATCCAGGACGGCTCGGTGCTGCACACCGACGAAGGCATCCCGATGCACATCGGCAACGATGTCACCGTCGGCCACCTGGTCATGCTGCACGGCTGCACCGTCGGCGACGGCAGCCTGATCGGCATCGGCTCGGTCATCCTCAACCGCGCGGTGATCGGCAAGGGCTGCATCGTCGGCGCCAACACGCTGATTCCCGAAGGCAAGGTCTTTCCCGACCGCGTGCTGATCGTCGGCTCGCCGGGCAAGGTGGTGCGCGAACTTTCCGACGACGACGTCGCCCGCCTGCGGCAGTCGGCCGCCCACTACGTCGACAACGCCAGGCGCTACCGGACTACGCTGACGCCGCTCTGAACTACCGGCGGTTGTCTTTTCCCGCCGGATTCCGCATCATTCACCCCCTTTTTTGCTGCACTGCCGCACCCATGCTCGCACCCATCGAACACCGCATCGCCGTCGAACTCGGCGTCCGCCCGACCCAGGTCGTCGCCGCCATCGCCCTCCTCGACGAGGGCGCCACCGTCCCCTTCATCGCCCGCTACCGCAAGGAGGCGACCGACGGCCTCGACGACACCCAGCTGCGCAACCTCGAAGAACGCCTGACCTACCTGCGCGACCTCGAAGAGCGGCGCGCCGCCATCCTCGCCAGCATCGACGAACAGGGCAAGCTGACCCCTGAACTCAAGGCCGAGATCGACGACGCGGAAACCAAGCAGCGCCTCGAAGACCTTTACCTACCCTACAAGCAGAAACGCCGCACCAAGGCACAGATCGCCCGCGAGGCCGGCATCGAGCCGCTGGCGCTGGCCCTTCTGGACAACCCGGAGCTCACCCCGGACGAGGAAGCCGTGAAGTACCTCAACGCCGACGCCGGTTTCGCCGACGGCAAGGCCGTGCTCGATGGCGCCCGCCAGATCCTTATGGAAAAGTTCGCCGAGGACGCCGAACTGCTCGGCCAGTTGCGCGCGTACCTCAACGAACACGGCCAGGTGCGGTCGACCGTCGTCGCGGGCAAGGAAACCGAAGGCGCCAAGTTCCGCGACTGGTTCGACTTTGCCGAACCGATCGCCGCCATGCCCTCGCACCGCGCGCTGGCGCTGCTGCGCGGGCGCAACGAAGGCGTGCTGGGCGTGACGCTGGTGCTCGATTCGGAACTCGATGAAGAAGGCATCAAGCCCGGCCCGAACCCCTGCGAGCAGCGCATCGCCGCCCGCTTCGGCATCAAGCACCAGAACCGCCCGGCCGACAAGTGGCTGCAGGACACCGTGCGCTGGACCTGGAAGATCAAGGTCTTCACTCACCTCGAACTCGACCTGATGAACGAGTTGCGCGAACGCGCCGAGGAAGAGGCGATCCGCATCTTCGGCAAGAACCTCAAGGACCTGCTGCTCGCCGCCCCGGCCGGCCAGCACGTCACGATGGGCATCGACCCCGGCATCCGCACCGGCTGCAAGATCGCCGTCGTCGACGCCACCGGCAAGCTGCTCGACCACGCCACCATCTACCCGCACGAGCCGCGTTGCGACTGGGATGGTTCGATGTCCACCATCGCCCGCCTGGCCGCCAAACACGGCGTCACGTTAGTTGCCATCGGCAACGGCACCGCCAGCCGCGAAACCGACAAGCTGGTGCAGGACGTGATGAAGCGCTACCCGGAAGCCCGCTTGACGAAAATTGTCGTCTCGGAAGCCGGCGCCTCGGTCTATTCCGCCTCGGAACTGGCGGCCAAGGAATTCCCCGATCTCGACGTGTCGATTCGCGGCGCCGTGTCGATTGCCCGCCGCCTGCAGGACCCGCTGGCCGAATTGGTCAAGATCGAGCCGAAATCGATCGGCGTCGGCCAGTACCAGCACGACGTGTCGCAGACCAAGCTCGCCCGCTCGCTCGACGCCGTGGTCGAGGACTGCGTGAACGCCGTCGGTGTCGACGTGAATACCGCCTCGGTGCCGCTGCTGACCCGCATTTCCGGCCTCAACGCCGGGCTGGCCGCCAACATCGTCGGCTACCGCGACGCCCACGGCGCCTTCCGCAGCCGCGACGACCTCAAGAAGGTGCCGCGCCTCGGCGACAAGACCTTCGAACAAGCCGCCGGCTTCCTGCGCGTGCCGAACGGCGACAACCCGCTCGATGCTTCCTCGGTGCACCCGGAAGCCTACCCGGTGGTCGAGAAGATCATCGTCGACCTCAAGAAGCCGATCAAGGAACTGCTCGGCGACAGCCGCGCCCTCAAGAGCATCAGCGCCGCCAGATACACCGACGAGCGCTTCGGCCTGCCGACCGTGCAGGACATCCTGAAGGAACTGGAAAAACCCGGCCGCGACCCGCGCCCGGAATTCAAGACAGCGACCTTCGCCGATGGCGTCGAGGAAGTGAAAGACCTGCGCCCCGGTATGATCCTCGAAGGCGTCGTCACCAACGTCGCCGCCTTCGGCGCCTTCGTCGATATCGGCGTGCACCAGGATGGCCTGGTGCACGTTTCCGCGCTTTCCGACCGCTTCGTCAAGGACCCGCACGAAGTCGTCAAGGCCGGCCAGGTCGTCAAGGTCAAGGTGCTTGAAGTCGATCTGCAACGCCAGCGCATCGCGCTGACCATGCGCATGAGCGACGAACCGAAGAAGCACGACGCCGGCGCCCAGCGCGGCGCCCCGCTCTCGCGCCAGCAGACCCGCCACAACGCGCCGGCCCCCGCCAACAACGCGATGGCCAGTGCCTTCGCCAAGCTGAAACGCTGATGTCGCGCCTCTTTCGCCTGACCACCGCAGCCGGACGCCACACCTGGCGCCTGGCCGTGCGTCTGGCGTGGATTACCGCGCTCACCGCTGCGGCCATCGTCCTCGGCTACACCCTCTACGCCGTCGCCATGCTGCCGCCCTTGAAGCCCTGGCACACCGAAAGGCTCAAGGAAGAATTCTCGGCACTGCGCGACAGCAATCTCGATTTCGCCGGCTACCTGCAACTCGAAGACCGCCTCTTCGCCGAATACCGCGAAAAGGTCGCCAGCTGGAACGAAAACGACGAAACCTACCTGTTCAGCCGCTTCAACCCGGAAAGCCCGGTCAGCCGGCTGGCCGACGGCGCCCAGTTCAATCGTTCGTTCCGCCTCGCGCAGGACAAACCCGCGGGCCAGGCGCTGCTCATCCACGGCCTCACCGATTCGCCCTACTCGATGCACGCCATGGCCCAGACGCTGCACGCGCAGGGCTTCGACGTCACCGTCGTCCGCCTGCCCGGCCACGGCACCCTGCCATCGATGATGGTCGAAATGAGCCACCGCGACTGGACCGCCGCCATGCGCATCGCCGCCCGCGACGTGGTCTCGCGCCTCACGCCGGGGCAGCCGTTCTACATCGGCGGCTATTCCACCGGCGGCACGCTCGCCATGCAATACGCGCTCGACGCCCTCGACGACCCCGCGCTCAAGCGCCCGGACCGCGTGCTGCTCGTCTCGCCCGCCATCGAGATCACCCGCGTCGCCGCGCTCGCCTCGATCATCGACTTCCTCAGCATCGTGCCCATCCCCGTGCTCGAAAAAGTGCGCTGGCAGGATGTGAACCCGGAATTCGACCCCTACAAGTTCAACTCCTTCCCGGTCAACGCCTCGCGCCAGGTCAACCGTGCCACGCGCGCACTGCGCGCCAGCCTGCTGCGCGCGCATGAGCGCGGCCGCATCGGCGAACTGCCGCCCGTCGTCACCTGGCAATCGGTCGTCGATTCTACCGTCGGCTCCACCGGCGCCGCCGAAACCCTCTACGGCCGCCTCAACGGCAACGGCCACCGGCTCGTGCTCTTCGACGTCAACCGCCACCGCTACCTCGCCAGCGTGCAGCGCCCGCAAGCCGGCGAACTCATCGACCGCCTGCTCCGCCAGAAACGCGGCTACGCGCTCGACATCGTCGGCAACATCAGCGCCGACGACACCGGCATCGCCATCCGCCACATCGCCCCCGACGGCGCCGAAACCCGCGACTTGCCGGAACTCAAATGGCCGAGCAACCTCGTCTCCCTCGGCCACGTCGCGCTCCCCTTCCCCGCCGACGACCCCATCTACGGATTCCAGCCCGGCAGCGGCCGCCACGGCATCCCCAGCATCGGCTCCTGGCTCCTGCGCGGCGAAAACGGCGCGGTCACCCTGACCCTCGGCTCGCTCACACGTCTGCGCAGCAATCCGTTCTGGATGGTGGTGGATAAGGAAGTTGGGGTATTGGTCGCGAAAGACCTTGGGCAGCGGCGCTAAGGCTGTGGGACCGCGTTAACGACTGGTTGTCGCGGTCGACTTCTAAAAGAAGGCAAATTCCGGGGCACGGCGGGGAGTTTTAAGAACTATCCACAGCCGGACTCAACGAGATCACCTGGTCTTGCCAAGCACGAAGTTGGACTGCTATCGACCCAATTCAGCCTTACGGCTATAGCAACAAAAACGACAGCATCAGGTGCATAGCGGTCGTTGCTGGCTCGGAAGCCCAGTGAACAGGTCGCTGGTGCCTAGCCCATAAACCAACAAAAAAATGCAGCCCGTTGGGCTTACAAATTCAAAGTCTTCTGTGCCAGCAGGAGCCACCATAGACCATCCAACGCACAATCTTTGACCGTTCTGAAGAACTTCTCCCTCAAGCATGAAGAGGAACTCTACATCCGTGTGCAGATGGGCGGGAAATGAGGCTCCTGGGAGAAAGCGAACCAACTGCATAGCTCGTCCGTTCGCCTTCCCCAAATTTTTGACTGCAACGCCTGGGGCGAATTTGGATGGTGTCCAAGGTAATTCATCATGGCATGTGAAGATGAAATCCGGGTTGTGTTGGTTCATTGAGTACCCTCCTATTCGCCTCCTTGAGCGAAGCGAGATAACTTAGCCTCGCTCCATGATGGTCAACATCGAAGGGCAAGTGCCTTCAGCCTTTAATCCATCGATAACCCCATTCCGGTCAGCCGGTTGTCGGTTCTGACTAACCTTCCACTTCCCTTCAATAGAGCGAATAGGAATTTCGAAGCCGACGATGGCTTTGAGCTGCGAAGCAATAAAGTCCTCGGGTGCATCAGAGACCTTCCACGGATTTTTACGAATGCCCTCCAGGTTGTCCGTCAGCTGTTCTATCTGGGCGAGAACCCAGTTGGCGTCATCAATAACCTGCGGCTTACCTCGGACTTGGACCATCGAAAAATTCCAAGTGGGTACAACTTTACCGTGTTCTGCCTTTGACGGATACCACGAGGGGGTTACATAACATTCCGGCCCCTGGAAGACGACCAGGGCCTCGGCACCTTCGCGTAATTCGTCGAGCTGCTTGTTTCCCCGAGCAAGGTGGGCACGCAAAATTCCGTTGTCACCTCCGTCATGAAGCGAGAAGGGAACGAGGTTAGCCATGAGCCCTCCTGTGCCGGCAGTTATAAGGGTCGCCAGTGGATGGGCGGCCATCAATCCATGAAGAACATCGAGGCGCTCTTCTTTGAACAAGGCTGGGCAATGCATTTCGATTCCTTTCATAGGTCAGTCAGTGGGTGCATTTTTCCGCATAACTGGCCTATAATTCAGAGCCGGATAGCAAATTAATCACTGGTCCAGTTTGTAGCTTATTTTGAGGATGGATACGCATGGCAAGGCGTCAGCTTGTAATTGAGATTCCGGCGCTGGGAGCAATTGACCGCTCGAAAGGCGGAATTGGGCGGCAACTGGCTGACGAGCTCCGCAGGGCTATTGCCACAGGAGAGCTTAAGGCAGGCGAGCGATTGCCATCCACACGCGCGCTGGCAGATTCCTTGAGACTATCGCGTGGCACGGTGGCTGAGGCTTATGAGCAACTTGTGGCTGAAGGATGCCTAGTAGCTCAGGCGGGTTCCAGCACACGCGTCGCCGCCGGGCTTCACGAATCACACATAACTCCACAACATTTCCATGACGCGCAACCTAGCCAGCATCCGTTAATGCCACCGTCTGCCACTCGTTACGCCGCCATGGCAGAAAGACTGGCACCTTTGCCATCGGTGCCGTTCTCGGTGGCGGTCCCGGAGGGCGATGTGGCGATGGATGACCATTGGCGCCGGCTCAGCAATCGGGTTCGCGCTTCCCAAGTCGCGGCACCGTCAGGCTACGCCGACCCACAGGGTCTCTTTGCCTTAAGGGAAGCCATTGCCGATTATCTGCGGCGGGCACGTGCCGTCAGTTGCAGCCCGGATAACGTCGTTATCACCGAGGGAACCCAACAAGGCCTCTACCTGGCCAGCAAGGTCTTGTTAGCGCCTGGCGATACAGTGTGGGCTGAGGACCCTGCCTATCCCGGACTGACTTCGGTGCTGGAGGACTGCGGTGTCCGAGTGCATCGGATACCCGTGGACACACAGGGGTTGGACGTGGCGAGCGCAAAGGGTGCCTGTTCCGATGCCAAGGCTGTGTTTGTGACGCCATCTCACCAATACCCGCTCGGGATGCCGCTAAGCATGCCTCGACGCCTGGCACTCGTTGAGTGGGCACGTCAGCAAGGTGCTTGGATTGTCGAGGACGACTACGACAGCGAACTGCGCTACGCTGGCCAACCATTTCCTGCAATGCAGGGCTTGGACTGTGACCGTGTCGTCTACCTGGGAACCTTCAGCAAAGTGCTGGCTCCCTCGCTGCGCCTTGGATACATTGTGGCCCCCGAATGTCTGGTCAAAGCGTTCGTCGGTGCTCGCGCCCTGATGGGGCGGGGTTCTCCATCGATTGAGCAGCATGTCGTCGCGGCCTACATGCGGGAGGGCTACTTCGAGACGCATATCCGGCGGATTCGGGCCATCTATGCAGAGCGGCGCCAAGTCTTGATGGATGCCCTGCAAGTCGAACTGCCGGAATTGCGCATTCAACCAGCCGACCAGGGAATGCATATTGTGGTCTGGCTTCCTGAAGGCCTGGACGATGTGGCTGTCGCGTCAGCGGCTAGCCAGGCGGGTATCGCCTTGCGAGCCTTGTCGCCCATGGCTGCCGGACAGCAGGAGCTTACTGGCCTGATGCTCGGCTTTGGTGGATTTTCATCTGAGCAGCTAAGAGATGCCGTACGGAGGCTGCGGCGAGTGCTGGAGACTGGGTTGCCAGCTTCGTGATGGGCCTCGCGAATATCTCACAGAAGTCAGTGAAGGAGCAGAAAGCAGCCGCTCGGTTCGTAACCAAGGAACGGCAACTTTTGGCCGGTAGCACCAGTTGGCCACGTTACAGATAAGCAGCCATTGGGAAAACGCTAAGTATTTGGATGTCGGCATCCAGGGACATAGCCCCGAAGGTCCACCTAAAGAACGTTTTCGGCCCCCTCGGCATGACCGACGTCGAGGGGCGGGCGATGAGCGAAAGCGCAGATTGCCGCGGTGGCCTGAGACCGACAGCAGATGCAAAAAGGCCCTGACGCTCCTCACAGGATTGAAGGCAAGGAGAATTCGGAACGGTAAACCTTGGGGAATGGAACGCTGCGGCTCGGCCGCTGTCATCTGGAGAATTCCCTGGGGGAGTTCAGTCATGCAAGATCGAGAATTGTCGCCGGTCTTTTACCGCTATTTTTTCTTCGGCTGGCTGTTTCGCGACGCCGGCCGGGGCAGTCTGTCCGAGCGCCGCGCTGCGTGGCGCCACAACTTGGCTCAAGCGCGCTGGCTGCCGACCTATCTGCGGCGCTGGATGACCCTGAGCGCACTGTTCTTCTCGGGCGGCGTCGGCGCGGAAGCCATCGGCGGCGTCTGGTCGTGCGCCGCGTGCTTCGTTCTCTTTTCGTCGGCGCTGCCGGTGGTTTCGGTCATCATCGTAGCGATGCTCGGCTTCCGCTATTTGCCGAGCCCCTGAACTGCTGCTCGGCGGGTGCTCAGTGTGAATCGCCAGTCTTTCTTAGGCGGGTCTGAACGTCTGTTTGGCAACTAGACTTGCCGTATTGCGCTACGGCTCTGAGCGGCGGGAATGGCCGATCACCGGACTAATTTCGTGGTGCAGGTCACCCCAACTCATGGTGTAAATCGACGCAGTCATTCAATCTGTTATCAAGGCTGGTCAAAGTTCAACCGTCAGTTTCGGGTTGAAGTCGGTATTCTCTCTTTGAAGCTCACTGGGAGCCGATGCAACCTTGACCCCCTTGCAATAGCCCAGCGGATTTGCGATGACCCGGGTACCGCGAACATCGTAGTCGAACGAGTGGTGCGTATGACCGTGAATATGCAGGGCGGCTGCCCCCAGCAGGTCGGTCAGATCAGAGATGAAGGCCGCGCTGACCAGGTCTTTCTCAAACATGGCGTGCAGGCTTCCAGGGGCAGGTGCATGGTGGGTAACGACGATGCTCTTTCCGTCAAAGGGTTCGTCAAGTCTGGAACGTAGCCAGTCCTTTTGCCGCAGGTGCATCTCGCGAGCAACGGCCGGGCTGAACGGAATATCGCCCTCAACCTTGATCACCGTATGGTCGGGGAGGCTCGCGGCACAGGCCGTCATGGCCAACTCACGATACTGCTCTCCGAAAAGGCAGTAGTCTGTCCAAAGCGTGCAGCCGATAAAGCGAATGCCTCCAAGCTCGGTGACACCTGGCGCCAGAACGGTGATGTTTGGAAAGGCTTTGGCCTTCTCCGCGAATTCCGTCTGGACCTGTGCAAGGGAAGAGCCGTAATACTCGTGATTGCCCGGGACGTAGATTACCGGGCAAGGCCATTCTCTGAATAGCTCAAGCGCGCGGGCACCGTTGGCGATATCGCCCGCGAGTACGAGTACGTCGGCGTCAGTGGGTTCGACGCCTCGGTATTCTGGAAACCGCCATTCAAGGTGCTCCAGGTGAAGGTCAGAGGCAATCTGGATTCGCATGGCCGTAGTTTAAGACGGATAGCCCGAGGTCAGCGCAGGACTCTATTGTCAGTACGTTTCTTGCCGCAGAGACGTAGCAGTTGGCCGAGGGTGTCCGTGAGTGATCGTGTTGTGTGACCGCACCGCTCGGTTACCTGCCGTTGAAACCTAGAAGAATCGACCGGTAGCAGTGGGTCGCCAACTGCCGGTGAGGATACTAAGCGTCGCCATTTACCTCAGCCAAATCTAACTTGTCACGGTCGACCTCGAAAAACAGCCCATTTTCAACCTAACACCAGCGGCTTCTTCCGGCCTTCGTTCCCCATCAACCGCTCCAGCCCCCGCGCCACCCGCCGCCAAACCTGAAGCCCCTGCGGCGGCAGCACCAATAGTTCCGCCGCTTCGGCAGCCATCAAGTCAATCCACCCACCGCCCTCCAGCGTCAGCACCTGTTCCAAACCCAGCCGTTGCTCCGGCGCTACCGGGGTTTCCGCCAGCCACTGCAACGGCCCGCGCACGTTCGCGCTGCCTTCCAGCACCAGCACTGTCGTACCCGCTTCCACCAGCACGCGGCGCGCATCGCCTTTGCCGAGTGCCAGACGCATCATTTGCCGGTCTTTCATGATCTTTCTCCGTTGAATTGCCCCGGCTTCGGGGCGATGGGGGCATGTTATTGAGCGGGCGGGATTGAAAACAGGCATAGGATTCGGCTATCTGTTACGCATCAGATGGCGATTTTGCAATCTGTTATGGTGCGAATTGGGGCGATCTATATCTGTCGCCCCACCGCCCCGCAGGAGAAGATCGCATCATGGATACGCCCGCACTCGCCGCGCCGCTTTATCGCCGCCTTGCCACGCATTACCGCGCCGCCATCGAAGCGGGTACGTTGGCCGTGGGCTCGCGCTTTCCGTCGATGCGCAGCTTGATGGCGCGCCATGAGATCAGCCTTTCGACGGCTTTGCAGGTTTGCCGGCAGCTGGAGAGCGAGGGCTGGCTGGAGGCGCGGCCGCGTTCGGGCAATTTCGTGCGCCAGCCGCGCCGCCATGCACCCCGCCCGCTGGCCGAGCCGGCGGTCGATCAGCCGCTCGACGCCGCCCAGTATGTGGGCATCAACGCCCGGGTTTCGGAGTTCATCGCGCGCGGGCGGCAAGGGGCGGTGAATGTCAATTTTTCCGGCGCCCGTTGCGCGCCTTCACTCTACCCCGGCGAGGCGCTGAAGAATGCCGCCGCGCGTGCGCTGCGCCACGATCCGGATCTGCTGGTGAAGGTTTCGCCGCACAACGGCAACCCGGCCTTTCGCAAGGTGCTGGCGCTGCGTGCGCTGGGTAATGGCATGCTGATCGCCGCCGAGGATATCGTCGTCACGCAGGGCTGCATCGAAGCTTTGAATCTGGCGCTGCGCGCCGTGACGCAGCCGGGCGATATCGTCGCCATCGAATCGCCGACGTTTTACGGCCTGTTGCAAATTCTGGAAAGTCTCGGGCTGCGGGCGCTGGAGATTCCGACCAGCCCGCAAACCGGCATTTCGCTCGAAGCGCTGGAATTGGCGGTGCAGACCCAGCCGGCGATTGCGGCCATTGTCGTGGTGCCGCACCTGCAAAACCCGCTCGGCAGCATCATGCCGGAGAGCCATCTCGCCCGGCTGGTGGCGTTTTGCGCGGAGCGCGGCATTCCGCTGATCGAGGACGATACCTACAGCGCGCTGGCCAATGGCGATGCGCCGCTGAAGGCGCTGAAAGCCTTTGACCAAACGGGCAACGTGATTCACTGCGCGTCGCTGCACAAGATTCTGGCGCCCGGCCTGCGCCTGGGCTGGATGAGCGCGGGCCGCTGGCAGAACCGCGTCGAGATGCTGAAACATGTGCAAAGCCGCAACAACGAGGAGCTTTCACAGCGTGCCGCCGGCGATTTCATGGCTTCCGCCGCGTACGACCGCCATTTGCGCAAGCTGCGGGCGGCGCTGGATCACCAGCGGGCGCGCATGGCGGCGGCCATTGCCGATCATTTTCCGGCGGGCACCCGCTTCAATCACCCCGATGGCGGGCTGGCCCTGTGGGTGGAACTGCCGGAGAAGCGCTCATCGACGCAGCTGTTCAATGCGGCGCTGGCCGAAGGCATTCTCATTGCGCCCGGCGCGATGTTTTCCAACGCCGGGCGTTTCGAGCACTTCATCCGCCTCAATTGCGGCTGGCCGTACAACCAGGAAATCGAAGGCGCCGTGCAGCGCCTCGGCCAATTGTGCGCAAGGATCGGGGCCGCCCCCTGAAACGGCGCCGGCGCTTACATTTCGCAACATCCGGCCAACAGCGCTTTACATTGCCGCGGCACACAATACGGGTATTCCCAATACCGCAACACACATCCGTCATGAAGCGCACCCTCACCACCCTCGCCCTCCTGCCGCTCGGCCTGTGGGGCCTGTTCGTCCTCCCCGACCTGCTCGCCAGCGACCCCGGATTCTGGAACTGGCGGCGTGCCATCGTCATCCTCTCCGGCATCCTCGCCCTGTGGTGGATGAGCGCCGGCATCGTCCTCGCCGCCCGCCCGCGCTGGCTCGAACAACGCCTCGGCGGGCTGGACAAACTCTACCGCTGGCACAAGTATCTCGGCATCGGCGGCGGCATCCTCGTCTTCGCCCACTGGATGAGCGAGTGGCTGCCCAAGAACCTCGCCCGCGCCGGGCTGATCGCCCCGCGTCCGCGCGGCGCCGGCCCCAAGGGTCCGCCGGATTTCTGGGTCGAACTGGCCAAGGACGTCGGCGAATGGGCCGGCTACATCCTGCTCGCGCTGGTCGTTGTCGCCCTCGTCAAACGCATTCCCTATCGCTGGTTCCGCCTTGTGCACAAGGCCTTCGGCGCCGTCTTCCTGGCCGGCGTCTTTCATGGCCTGATGATGCTGCCCGGCAGCTTCTGGGCGCAGCCGCTCGGCTGGCTGACCGCCCTGCTCGCCGCCGCCGGCATCGTTTCCACCCTGCTCTCGCTGAGCGGACACATCGGCCGCCCGCGCCGCTACCCGGCGCAGATCGAAGCCCTGACCCGGCACGGCGACGGCATCCTCGAAGTCACCTGCCGCCCGCACGACGACTGGCCCGGCCACCGCGCCGGCCAGTTCCTGCTGGCCAATTTCGGCACACCGGCCGAAGGCGCCCACCCCTTCACCATCGCCTCCGCCTGGCAGCGTAAAACCGGCACCCTCACCCTCGCCATCAAGGCGCTGGGCGACTACACCGGCACGCTCCCGCAATCCCTGCGTGTCGGCCAGACCATCGCCATCGAGGGCCCCTACGGCAATTTTGATTTTTGCCCTTCCGGAACGGTCGACCGCAGCAAAGGCCCGGCGCCGCAAATCTGGATCGCCGGCGGCATCGGCATCACCCCCTTCCTCGCCCGTCTCGGGGAACGCATCGCCCGCAATGCGACCGCCACCGAAACCGACTTCTTCTACTGCACCCCGCACGCCACCGACTACCCGGCAGACCTCGAAAGCCTCTGCCGGCAAGCCGGCGTTCGCCTGCACCGCCGCCTGACCGATGCCCAGGGCCCTCTCACCTCCGCCGAAATCCAGAGCCGCCTCAAACCCGGCGCCAGCGTCTGGTTCTGCGGCCCGGCTGCCTGGGGAAAGGCCCTCTCAAGAACGCTGGCTGGCAACGGCTTGCCAGGGGATGCGTTTCACCGGGAGGCGTTCGAGTTCCGCTGATGGAGAGGTGAGTTGTCAGGCGATCCATGACAAACGTCTTCACCAGCGGATCCACTTGCCGAAACCCGAGCCGGCCACTTCATAGCGCTGTGCAGGATTGGATCAAAGTCCCCGACCATTGGTCTCGACGACTGTGAGGGCGGTCATATTGATGATGCGGCGGACAGTGGCGGTGGGGGTCAGGATATGGACGGGCCGTGCTGCACCGGGCAGGATGGGGCCGATGGTCAGGTTGTCGCCGGCCGCCACCTTGAGCAGGTTGAGCGAGATGTTGGCGGCATCGAGCGTCGGCATCACCAGCAGGTTGGCCTGACGTTGGTCAGCTGCTTGATCGGCGTCACCGCAATCTTCCCAGGCTTCGTGTGACGGTGGTAATACAGCGCGGATTCGCTTGATTGCCTGGGATCCATGGTTGTCTCCTGCTACTTGTTATTGGAAAGAAACAAGGGCGCCCATGGCGCCCTCGTCCGGTGTTCCGGATGCGTGCTTACCTGATGAAGCTGAGCTGTTTGCTGATCCGTTCCAGCACCGGCTTTTTCTTTTCTTGGAACCCGGCCTTGTTCTGCGAGATCAGGTTGTTGCCCTTGGTGTCGATCGAGATGATCAGCGGCCCGAATTCCTTGACCCGGTTGATCCACAGCGTTTCCGGCATGCCCAGGTCCTGCCATTCGGCGCCTTCGATCTCCTCGACCTGGGTCGCCGCCAGCACCGCGCAGCCGCCCGGAAAAATGGCGTGCACTGCCTTGTTTTCCTGGCAGCCGGCGGCCGTTTCCGGGCCCATGCCGCCCTTGCCGACGATCAGCTTGACGCCGGTCTGCTTGATGAATTCGCGCTCGAATTTCTCCATCCGCATGCTCGTCGTAGGGCCGATGGAGACCATCTCGAAGTTGCCGTCGTCCTTCTTGCGGACGATCGGGCCGGCGTGGAAGATCGCGCCGCCTTCGAGCTTGACCGGCAGTTCGCGGCCCTGCTCGATCAGGCGGCGATGCGCCACATCGCGGCAGGTTACCAGGCGACCGGTCAGATAGACGACGTCGCCGACGTTGAGGCTTTCAAGATCTTCATCCTTGATGGGCGTAGTCAGAATCTTTTTCACAGGACGACTCCTTCATGGGAAATGATGTCGTAGGACATGTCGGCGTTGATCCGGATCTTGCCGCGGCGGTGCGCCCAGCAGCCGGTATTGACGGCGACACCGATGGTCGAGGGATGGCGGGCGGACGATTCGATATTGACGCCCATCACGCTGTTGTTGCCGGTCAGGCCCTGCGGGCCGATGCCGATTTCGTTGAGACCCTGCTCCAGCAGGTCTTCCATCAGCGCCGCCCGCGGGTTGCTGCTCCTGGAATCGACCGGCCGCAGGATTGCCAGCTTGGAAAGACGGGCGGCGGTCTCGACCGAGGTCGAGACGCCGACGCCGACCAGCAGCGGCGGACAGGCATTGACACCGCGTTCGGTGATGACGTCCATGACGAATTCGGCAACGCCCTCGTAGCCCTGACCCGGCATCAGCACCTTGGCGGCGCCGGGCAGCGTACACCCGCCGCCGGCCATGTAGACGTCGATGGTGCAGCTATCGAGTTCCGGCACGATGCGCCAGTCCAGCCAGGGAATCTGGGTGCCGGTATTGGTGCCGGTGTTCTTCTCGTCGAAGGTTTCGACCGCGTTGTGGCGCAGCGGCCCCATCCGGGTGGCGCCGGCCGTCGCCTCGCGCAGGATGTCTTCCAGTTCGCCCAGCAACGGGAAGTTGGCACCGGCTTCGACGAAATACTGGATGACGCCGGTGTCCTGGCAACTCGGACGATCCAGCTTGTCCGCCGCTTCCTGGTTGCCGGCCATCGAATCGTAGATCGACTTGGCCAACGGGTTGGTTTCCATCGTACGCAGGTCGGCCAGCTTGGCCTTCACGTCCTTGGGCAGACGCTTGCCGATGTAGGCCGTGAATTTGGCCATGGTGTCCGTCAGGGACTGGACTGCAGTTTCCTTGTCCATTATTTGCTCCTTCATGAAATCTGTTGAGATGGGGTCGTTGCTTCAGTGCGCTGCCGCTTCGGCCGTCACCACATTCGGTTTTGTGGAACGGGCCAGAAGCAGGGTCAGCACCGCGGACATCACCAGCAGGCCGGCAACGAAGTAAAGTCCGCCTGCAAAGCTGCCGGTCTGGTCCTTGACCCAGCCGATCATCGCCGGGCCGGCAAAGCCGCCGAGGTTGCCGATCGAGTTGATGGTGGCGATACCCGTGGCAGCCGCCGCACCCGACAGGAACATGGTCGGCATGCTCCACAGGGGCGGCTTGGCGCAGCTGATACCGACATTGACGATGGTCAGGGCGGCAATCAGGCCGATGATGCTGTTGGCAGCTGCGGCCACCACGAGGCCGGTCGCCGCGGCAACACAAGCCAGGACAACGTGCCAGGTACGCTCGCCGGTACGGTCCGAATGACGTGACCACAGGACCATGGCGATGACCGAGACAATCGGCGGGATCGCATTCAGGAAGCCGACCGTCATCGATGACACGCCCAACTGCTTGATGATCTGCGGCGCCCAGATGCCGAGGGTGTAAAGGCCGGCCGAGGTGCCGAAGTAGATCATCGCCAGCGCCAGCACACGGGGATTGGCCAGGCCGCTCAGGATGCTGTGCTTGGCGTTGCTTCCCTTGCTGGCGACTTCCTTGTTCATTGCATTGACCAGCCAGGTACGCTCATCGTCCTTGAGCCACTTGGCCTGTTCCGGCTTGTCGGTCATGTAGAAGAAGACGACCACGCCGAGGATCAGGGCCGGAATCGCTTCGAGAATGAACATCCACTGCCAGCCGGCCATGCCCATGACCCCGTTCATCTCGAGCAGCGCGGCGGAAATCGGCGAACCGAGCGCGGTGGAAATCGGTGCCGCCGCCATGAAGAAGGCGGTCACGCCGGCACGGTGACGGGCCGGGAACCAATAGCTGAGATACAGGATGATGCCGGGGAAGAAGCCAGCCTCGGCCGCCCCGAGCAGGAAGCGCATCACGTAGAAGCTGGTCGGTCCCTCGACGAAGGCCATGCCGGCTGAAATGATGCCCCAGGTCACCATCACCCTGGCAATCCAGAGGCGCGCCCCGACCTTGTGCAGGATGATGTTGGAGGGCACCTCGAACAGGAAGTAACCCCAGAAAAAGATGCCTGCACCGAACCCGAGTATCGACGCGGTGAAGCCCAGATCTTCCTTCATCGTCAGGGCGGCAAAGCCGATATTGACCCGGTCGATGTAGGCAATGAAGTACAACAGCATGATGAAGGGCACGATGCGCCAGGTGATACGGCGCAAGGTGCGTTTTTCAATATCCAGTTCCATTGAGCGTCTCCTCTCTTTTGACGATTACCAACCGATGCCGGTAGCGCCGATGTCTCTACCGCCACTCGACCCGGCCCGGCGGGCCTTGGCCATTTCCACCGTCTTCTGCGGCTCTTTCGCTTTTTCGATCCTTCGTCCCGAAAAGCGCTGTTCTCCATGGGGGTGTAGCGTGGAGCGGAGGTTAAAACCTTTGGAAAAAATATGAATCGATGTAAAGTTAAAACATCATTGCAAAAAACTTACTAATGAACACCGACTCGGAACTCGCCTTCTTCTGTCTTCTGGTCAAACAGGGGAGCCTCGCAGCCACCGCGCGGGAACTGAACCTGACCCCGCCGGCGGTTTCCCGGCGCCTGTCACAACTGGAGGAACGTCTCGGCGTGCGGCTCCTCAATCGGACAACCCGCCGGATCAGCCTCACCAGCGAAGGCGAGGTCTATTTCGCGAATGCGTTGCGCATCCTGAGCGACATCGACGAAATGGAGCGTCTGGTATCAAGCAGCCGCGCTGCCCCGAAAGGGTTGTTGCGGGTCAATGCGCCGCTTGGCTTTGGTCGTTCCTACATCGGCCCGGCCATCTCGGCGTTCACGAAAACCTACCCGGACGTCGAGGTACAACTCCACCTTACCGACCGTCCGGTCAGCCTCCCGGATGAAGCGATCGACGTTTCGATCCGCTTTGGCGACATGCCCGACTCACGGCTGATTGCCAAGAAGATCGCCGCCAACCGGCGGCTCCTGTGCGCATCGCCGACATACCTGCGCACGGCCGGCCATCCCGCCCATCCCCATGAGCTCACGCAACATCAGTGCATCGTGCTGCGACAAAATGAAGCCGCCTATGGCAATTGGCGACTGAGCCGCGGGAAGCAAACGGAAACCGTCAAGGTGCATGGAAAGTTGAGCACCAATGACGGGGAAGTCGCCCTCAACTGGGCTTTGGAGGGGCATGGCATCCTGATGCGCGCCGAGTGGGATGTCGCCAAGTATCTGCGGAGTGGCCGACTGGTGCAGGTTCTGGCGGATTACGACACGCCGCCCGCCGATGTCTATGCGGTATACCTGGAACGACTGAACCTTTCCGCCAAGGTTGCCTATTTTGTCGAACACCTGCGCAACTATCTGAGCCAGCATGCGGACAGTCCGAGCCAGAACCGCTCGAACTGGTAGCGCTACAGGCGTTCGTTCATCCCGGTCTGGTCGAACCATTGCTCAAGAAATTCGACGCAGACCTTGACCTTGGCGGATACCGATAGCCGGGAAGGATAGACAGCCCAGACGTCCGCCTGCTGGAAGTACTGCGGCAATACCGGCAGCAGCGCACCGGCCTCGATCTCACGGGAGATGTCCCAGGTCGAGCGCAGAATGATGCCGTGACCGTCGATGGCCCACTGGCGGACAATTTCCCCGTTGTTGGCCGAGAGCGGCCCGCTGACCTTGATGGCGACGAGGCCTTCCGGCCCCTCCAGTTCCCAACGTCCGAAATCCTGGTCGCGCTCGCGGATCGGAATGCAGCGATGCGCCTTCAGGTCCTCCAGCGATTGCGGCATCCCGAATCGTTCGACATAGGACGGCGCGGCACACAGCACCCGCCGATTGCGGGCAATCCGGCGCTTGATGACGTTCCCCTCGTGCACATGGCCGATCCGGATGTCGAGTTGAAAGCCTTCATCGACGAGATCGACGAGGCGGTCGAACAGTTCGACTTGGATCTCGAGTTGCGGGAATTGCCGCGCCAACGCGGAGAGGGCAGGTGCCAGACGACTGCGCCCAAAGCCGGTGCTGCTGCAAATCCGCAGGAGTCCGCTCGGCGCCGCCTTTTCCCGGGAGATCGCTTCTCCCATCAGGTCGACGTCCTCGAGGATGCGTTGCGCCCATTGATGGACGATCTCGCCCTGCGCCGTCAGAAAGACGTTGCGCGTCGTCCGATGGAACAGCCTTTCCTGGACCGCCGCCTCAAGCAACGCAATCCGCTTGCTGACCACGGCCTTGGAAACCCCAAGTTCGCGGGCGGTTTCGGCAAAACTGCGGTTGCGTGCAACGACACAAAACAGGCGGAGATCGTCGAGTTGGGGCCGAATATTCACGAATCGTATCCACGGAATTCACATTTGAATGGATTGTAAATATTTTCGTGACCGCTAAGCTAGCCGAACCAACATTCGCGCATTGCAGGGGAGATCGACATGAAGCACAAAATCGCGGTGATCGCCGGCGACGGGATCGGCAAGGAAGTCATGCCCGAGGGTCTGCGCGTCCTTGACGTGGCGATGCGCAAATTCGACCTTGATCTGGAATTCACGACCTTCGCGTGGGCGAATTGCGATTACTACCTCGAACACGGCAGGATGATGCCGGACGACTGGTTCGAGCAGCTAAGGCGCTTTGACGCCATCTACTTCGGCGCCGTCGGCTGGCCCGCCACCGTGCCGGACCACGTCTCGCTCTGGGGCTCGCTACTCAAGTTCCGCCGCGATTTCGACCAGTACGCCAATGTGCGCCCGGTTCGCCTGATGCCGGGCGTTCCCTGCCCGCTGGCCAACCGCAAGGTGGGCGACATCGACTTCTTCGTCATCCGCGAAAACACGGAAGGGGAATACTCCTCGGTCGGCGGCCGGATTTTCGAAGGGACGGACCGCGAAACGGTGATTCAGGAGTCGATCTTCACGCGCAAGGGAACCGATCGCATCCTGAAATTTGCCTTCGATCTGGCCCGACAGCGGCCGAAAAAGCACCTGACGGCGGCGACCAAGTCAAACGGCATCGCGATCAGCATGCCCTACTGGGACGAGCGTCTGGCCGCCATGGCCGAGCACTACCCCGACGTCCGCTGGGACAAGTACCACATCGACATCCTGAGCGCCCGCTTCGTGCTCAGCCCGGAGCGCTTCGATGTCGTCGTGGCCTCCAATCTCTTCGGCGACATCCTTTCCGACCTGGGGCCTGCCTGCACTGGCACGATCGGCATTGCCCCATCCGCCAATCTCAATCCCGAGCGCACCTTCCCTTCCCTCTTCGAACCGGTGCATGGCTCGGCACCGGACATTTACGGCCAAGGCATCGCCAATCCCATCGCCATGATCTGGTCCGGGGCCATGATGCTCGACTTCCTCGGGAATGGCGATGCCAGATACAAGGCAGCCCATGATGCGATGATGAAAGCGATCGAGGAAGTGCTCATCAACGGCCCGCGAACACCCGACATGGGCGGGAGCGCCACGACAAGCGAGTCGGGAAAGGCGATTGCCAAGGCGCTGGAATCGCTTGCTCCCCAGTAAACGTCGCATCCGGAAAGCCTGACAATGCATCTGCCGGCGATCGTCGATCTTCTGACCATGCTCATGCTGGGCGCCGCACTGGGCTTTTTTGGCGGCCTGTTCGGTATTGGCGGCGGGATTATTGCAATCCCCTTTCTCGGGCTTGTTCTCGGGATGGAGCAAGCGCTGGCGCAGGGAACCTCGCTGGCCATGATGGTTCCCATCCTGGTCGTCGGCTGGTGGCGATACACTCGTCGGCATCCCGTTCCCTGGCGAACCGCCATCCAGATCGGACTGCTTGCCTCGGTAACGACCTTGTTGGTGGCCTACCTGGCCACGAGCTTGAATCCAAATGTATTGCGTACCGTGTTCAGCATATTTCTCCTCGGTCTGGCGCTCCGCATGCTGGCTGGGCGGAAGAAGCCCGTTTCGGAGGAAACGGCCAGCCGCCTGAGCCCTCGACTGATGCCTGCTGTCGGCATTCTGGGTGGCGCCTGCATGGGGCTTCTGGGGGTTGGCGGTGGGCTGGTGGCAACGCCCATCTTCACGAGTCTTTTCGGTCAACGGCAAACCGTCGCTCAAAGTCTTTCTCTGGCGCTGGTCACGCCTTGCTCGCTTGTCGCCCTGATTACCTACGGCAGCGCCCGGCACGTAGACTGGTCCGTTGGCCTCCCCTTGGCGATCGGAGGGCTTCTTACCGTCTCAGCTGGCGTGGCATTGGCTCACCGACTGCCGGAACGAACCATGAAGACCACCTTCGCGTGGATGATCCTGGGCACGTCCATCTGGCTGCTACTGAAACCGATTCTCCAAAAATAGCACCCGCTCATGCGCGTTCGCAGGGCAGGATATTGGCACTGGAGGCATTCAACTGTAGGCAACGCGATGCGCTCCTGTGCTGTGCGGTCATAGTGGTTCCGGAGAGCGGCAGTTTGCTCAAAAAAAGCCGCATTCCTGGAACACGCCGTCAAGCCGCTGAGGGCACAACCGTGTCCCCGGCTACAATAACCTCTTCCAGCAAGAACCATCCAATCACTACCAAAATGACCAAACTCTACGGCATCAAGAACTGCGACACGATGAAGAAGGCCATGACCTGGCTCAGCGACAACGGCGTCGCCTACGAATTCGTCGATTACAAGAAGGCCGGTGTCGCCGAGGCCAACCTGCCCGACTGGGCGGCACGCGCCGGCTGGGAGAAGCTGCTCAACACGCGCGGCCTGATGTGGAAGAAGCTGAGCGATGAGGAGCGTTCTGCGGTCGACGCGCCAAAAGCCCTCAAATTGATGGCGCAGTATCCGGCGCTGATCAAGCGGCCGGTGCTCGACACCGGCAGCAAGCTGCTGGTCGGCTTCGCCCCCGAAACCTACGCCGCCGAACTCAAATGAGCGGCAGCAGCGTCCGCCGTTTCCTCTTCGAGCACCTCGACATCCGCGGCGCCATCGTTCACCTCGGCGATTCCTGGCAGCAAATGCAGGTCGACCGCAACTACCAGCCGACGGTCGCCCAACTGCTCGGCGAGACTGCCGCCGTCACCGCGCTGATCGCCGCCCAGCTCAAGCAACCCGGGCGCCTGACGCTGCAGTTGCGTGGCAACGGCCCGATCCAGCTGCTGGTCATGGACTGCAACGAGCAGCTGCAGATGCGCGGCATGGCGCGCAGCAACCCGGTCGTCCTGCCGGCGCCGGTGCCGGCGCTGCTCGGCGCCGACCAGGGCGGCCAGCTGATGCTCAGCCTCGACCAGCCGAACGCCCGCCACCCCTACCAGAGCTTCGTCCCGCTGGTCGGTGACAGCATCGCGGCGATTTTCGAACACTACCTCGAACAGTCCGAACAACAGCCCTCGCGCCTGTTCGTGAGCGCCGGCCCGAGGGCCGCCGCCTGCCTGTTCCTGCAGAAGATGCCGGAGGCCGACGCCCGCGACGCCGATGGCTGGCACCGCATCACCCAGCTCGCCGCCACCGTCAAGCCGGGCGAACTGCTCGAGCTCGACGCCGAGGCCCTGCTCGGCCGCCTCTTCCATGAGGACATGGCGAGCCACGGCGTGCGCGTCTACGACCCGGCGCCGGTGGTCTACCACTGCCCGGAGGACTGGACCAAGGTGCGCGACATGATCCGCAGCCTGGGCCGCGAGGATGCCGAGACGATCCTGCGTGAGCACGGCGAGATCCTGATCCGCGACGACATCTGCAACCACGAATACCGCTTCAGCGCCGAGGACGTCGCCGAGCTGTTTTCCGACGCCGGCCGGACGCTGCACTGAAACCGCACCCGAACGCGGCTGACCCCGCCGCCGGCAACGATGCGGCGGTTTCCTGCGACACCTGCGCCGCCTGCTGCTGCCGCCTGGAAGTCATGCTGACCGGCGACGACGACGTTCCTGCCCGCTTCACTGCCGAGGATCGCTGGGGCGGCTGGGTGCTGCGGCGGCTCGCCGACGGCTGGTGCGCGGCGCTCGATCGCAATACCATGCGGTGCACCATCTACGCGCGCCGCCCCTTCATCTGCCGCGACTACCGGATGGGTGGCGACGACTGCCGCGCCGAACGGACCCTCTACCTTGCCGGACCGACTCCATGACCTACGAAGAGCACCTCGACGAAGTGACCACGCTGATCACCGAGAAGTACGACGCTACCGACCAGGCGGCCATCGCCATGGTGATGCGCGCCCAGGCCGACGATTTCTTCAGCGGGCACGACGACGATCCTTCGATCTGCACGCTGGAGCGCGCCCATCAGGATGCGCGGGCGGTGTTCCGGCAATACCGCTAGGCGCCGGGAGGAAGAAATCATGCGTTCGACCCGTGCCACGGCGGCGGTCGCCCGGCTCAACAAGCGCAGCGAGGGGCGAAATTACCTGATGGTGATGACCGGCAGCGGTCTGTTCCTGCTGCGCGAGCGGGTGGATGGCAGCGACCGCGAAGTCTCGCCGGCGCTGCCGCTCGACGAATTCGTGGCCTTCGTCGACGCCCAGGGTCCGCAGCCGGCGCCCCGCATCACAAAAAACGACGCGGCCTTCGCCCGGCAGCTGGCCCGCAAGCGCTGAATCGCCGACACCCGACCCGGAGGCCACGATGCAATTCGAATATTTCCAGCAGATCCTGGTGGCGCTGATTCCCCTCTGCATCACGGTGATTCTGCATGGCTTCGGCATGGATGTCGTGCGCCGCAGCTTCAAGCGCTTCGGGCTGCCGATGCTTGAGGCGAAGGCGCACCCGGCGGCGCGCTCGGCGCTGATGGTCGGGATCGTCGCCATCATGCTGGTCACTCATTTCGCGGAAGTCATTGTCTGGGCGGCGTTCTACGTTCAGGCCGGCATGATTGGCAGCGTCCGCGAAGCCATGTTCTACTCGATGGAGTACTACACCACGCTGGCGGTCAACGTGCATAGCCTGTCCGGCCACTGGACGGGCTTCGGCGGCTTCGAGGCGATGACCGGCATGCTGATGTTCGGCTGGTCGACGGCGGTGCTTGCCGCCGTGGTCCAGCGGATGCATTCCATCGACCACTGACGGCCAGCCGCGACTAGAGGATCTTGCCCGGATTCATCAGCCCGCGCGGGTCGAGCGCCTGCTTGAGGGTGCGCATCAGGGCGATCTCGACCGGACTCTTGTAACGCAGCAATTCCTCGCGCTTGAGCTGGCCGATGCCATGCTCGGCGGAAATCGACCCGCCCAGGGCGTCGACCGCGTCATGCACCAGGCGATTGACCGCCGGCTGCGCGGCGATGAAGGCGGCGTTGTCCTGCGCATCGGGTTTCGACAGGTTGTAATGCAGGTTGCCGTCGCCGACATGGCCGAAGGCGACGACGCGGATGCCGGAAAAGGCGGCCGCCAGCGCCGCGTCGGCGCGCGCCAGGAACTCGGGAATGCGCGACACCGGCACCGCGATGTCGTGCTTGATGCTGATGCCCTCGATCTTCTGCGCTTCCGAAATGTTCTCGCGCAGCGACCACAGCTTCGCGGCCTGGGCCTGCGAGCGGGCGACGACGCCGTCATCCGCCTCGCCGCGTTCCAGCCGCTCCGTCAGCCAGCCCTCGACGGCGGTTGGGTCGGCCGCGGAGAACTCGGCCAGCACGTACCACGGGCTGGCGGCGCCCGGCCGCGCGGCGCCGGGGATGTGCCGGAGCACCAGCCCGAGCGCGGTTTCGGAGACCAGCTCGAAGGCGGTGAGATGCGCGTCGAACGCGGTTTTTGCCCGATTCAGGAGGTCGACCGCAGCTGCCGGCGTCGCGACGTTGAGCCAGCAGGTGGTCTGCGTTTTCGGCAGCGGGAAGAGCTTCAACACCGCCGCGGTGATGATGCCGAGCGTGCCTTCGGCGCCGATGAACAGCTGCTTGAGGTCGTAGCCGGTGTTGTCCTTGCGCAGGCCGCGCAGGCCGTTCCAGACTTCGCCGTCGGGCAGGACGACTTCGAGGCCGAGCGTCAGGTCGCGCGTGTTGCCGTAGCGCAGCACCTGGACGCCGCCGGCGTTGGTCGACAGATTGCCGCCGATCTGGCACGTGCCTTCGGAGGCGAGCGCCAGCGGGAACAGGCGGTCGGCGGCACGCGCGGCGTCCTGCACCGCCGCCAGCGTGCACCCGGCCTCGACGGAAATGGTGTCGTTTTGTGCGTCGACCGCAACGATGCGGTTCAGGCGCCCGAGGCTGACGATGACGGCGCCGCCGCCGGCGTCCGGTGTCGCCGCGCCGCACAGGCTGGAGTTGCCGCCCTGCGGGACGATGGGCGCACCGGCCGCCGCGCAGGCCCGGACGACCGCCGCCACTTCGGCGGTCCCGGCCGGACGCACCACGCAGCGCGCAGCGCCCCGGTAGCGGCCGCGCCAGTCGGTGACGAAGGGCGCGAGGTCGGCGGCGGCAGTCAGCACGTGGGCCGGACCGACGATGGCGGAGAGCGTGGCGATCAGCGGATCGGCGTTCATCGACGGCTCATTCGAGCAGCGAATGGAGCAACGGCAACATGTGCTCGGTCGCCTTGCGCCCGGCGGTGATGGCATCGACGCCGCGCTGGTAGTCGAGCAGCCCCATCTGCCCGAGGCGCGGGGCGACCAGCACGTCGGCCGGCTCGCCGGCCATGCGCGAGCGCGAGATGCGCCCCTGCATGATGGCGACGCTGTTGGTCACGACGTCGGTCAGCGCCGGTCGCGGCGTGCCGTCGCCGTTGCCGTTGCGCACCAGCCAGCGCCCGACCTTGTGGCGCCAGCCTTGCGCCCCGGCCTCGCCGCCCGGCTTGCGCAGGCGCAGGTTGATGGTGTCCATGCCGAGATCGACGGCGACGACGACATCGGCATCGAGCGCCCGGCACAACGAAACGGGCACCGGATTGACCAGCCCGCCATCGACCAGGAAGCGCCCGCCGATCTGGTGCGGGGCGAACAGGCCGGGCAAAGCGATCGAGGCACGCACGGCGCTGATGAGCCCGCCCTCCTTGAGCCAGACCTCGCGGCCGTTGGCGAGGTCGGTGGCGACGCAGGCGAACGGCCGGTCGAGGTCGGCGAAATCGCCGGCGAGAAAGCGCTGGGCGACGAAGTTGAGCAGGCGGTCGCCCTTGATCAGGCCGCCGCCGAGGCCGACGTCGAAGAAGCCGAGCACGTCGCGCCGCGTCAGGCTGGCGACCCAGTCCTCCAGCTCGTCGAGCTTGCCCGAGGTAAAAGCAGCGCCGACGAAGGCGCCGATCGAGGTGCCGCAGACCAGGTCCGGCTCGATGCCGGCATGCTGCAGCGCGCGCAGCACGCCGATGTGCGCCCAGCCGCGCGCCGAGCCGGAACCGAGGGCGATGCCGAGACGCGGACTGCCCATCGCGCCCTCAGTCCTGCCGCACGAACTCGGCGTAGAGGTCGTGGTGGTCGGCATCGACGACCCTGACCTGGAGGAAGTCGCCCGGCGCGGCATCGAAATGGCCGTCGATGTAGACCAGGCCGTCGATTTCCGGGGCATCGGCCTTGGAGCGGGCGATAGTGCCCTCCTCGTCCACGGCATCAACCAGCACCTGGATCGTGCTGTCGATCTTCGCTTCCAGCTTGGCGGCGCTGATGTCCTCCTGGACCTGCATCAGCCAGCGGCGGCGATCCTCGCGCACATCCTCCGGCGGCAGGCCGGGGAGCTCGTTGGCCCTGGCCCCATCAACCGGCGAGTAGGCGAAGGCACCGACGCGGTCGAGCTTGGCGTCTTCGAGGAACTGGATCAGCTGGTCGAAATCCTCTTCGGTCTCGCCGGGGAAGCCGGTGATGAAGGTCGAGCGGATGACGATTTCCGGGCAGATCTCGCGCCATTTGGCGATCCGTTCCAGCGTGTTCTCGGCCGAGGCCGGACGCTTCATCGCCTTGAGGATCCTCGGGCTGGCGTGCTGGAAGGGCACGTCCAGATACGGCAGGATCTTGCCCTCGGCCATCAGCGGGATGACGTCGTCGACCGACGGATAGGGATAGACGTAGTGCAGACGGACCCAGATGCCGAAGCTGGCCAGCGCATCGCACAATTCCTTCAGGCGCGACTTGACCGGCTTGCCGCCCCAGAAGCCGGTGCGGTACTTGAGATCGACGCCGTAGGCGCTGGTGTCCTGCGAGATAACGAGGATTTCCTTGACGCCGGCGCGGGCGAGGCTTTCCGCCTCGGCCAGCACGTCGCCGACCGGCCGCGACACCAGCGGCCCGCGCAGGCTCGGGATGATGCAGAAGGTGCAGCTGTGGTTGCAGCCTTCGGAAATCTTCAGGTAGGCGAAATGGTCCGGCGTCAGGCGCACGCCCTGCGGCGGCACGAGGTCGGTGTACGGGTCGTGCGGCTTGGGCAGGTGGTCATGGACGTAACCCATTACCTCGTCGGCGGCATGCGGGCCGGTGACGGCGAGGACTGCGGGATGCGTGGTCTGGACGATGTCGCCCTTGGCGCCGAGGCAGCCGGTGACGATGACCTTGCCGTTCTCGTTGAGCGCCTCGCCGATGGCGTCGAGCGATTCCTCGACCGCGGCGTCGATGAAGCCGCAAGTGTTGACGATGACGAGGTCGGAATCGTCGTAGCTCGGCGAAATCTCGTAGCCTTCGGCGCGCAGCCTGGTCAGGATGCGCTCGGCATCGGAGCTGGCTTTCGGACAGCCGAGGGAGACGAAACCGACGGTCGGCACTTTTGTGTTCAAGTTCATTACCTCAGGTGCTGCAAAACAAAAAAGCCCCGATTCGGGATCAGGGCTTGGCGAATCATGCCGATGCGTTGCGCAACGCATTCAGCGGAAAGGATTTTCCAGCGTGACGGGGTTTTAGTCAAACGCCGCGGCGGACGAAAAAAAGGCGGGAGACCGGCTCCCGCCCAAGCGGAGTCTGCCCGGACCGGCGTCAGGGCAGGAGGAAGGAGGCTTTTTCGCGGACCTTGATGTCGGCGTTCTCGCTGGCGACGATCTCGAAATGGATCGGATTGGCGCCCTGCCTGCCGGCATCCGGCGCCACCCTGACGACGGTATTGAAGGCCTGCAGCGTCGCGGCGGGGACATCGACCTCGCGCTCGCCGGCGATTTCCGCCCCCGGCAGGCCGTCGACCGCAACCGTGTAGCGGTGCGGCCGCTCCTCGGTGTTCATGATCTGCAGGGTATAGACGTTCTCGATGCGCCCGTCGTCGGCTTCGCGCGCCAGGGTCGAGCGGTCGCGGATGATGTCGACCTTGAGCGGGATGCGGTGCGCCAGGAACCAGCCGGCGGCGCCAACGATGAGCACCAGGATGGCGGTGTAGACGAGGATGCGCGGCCGGACGACGTGGCCGATGATCTCCTGGCGCGTCAGGTGGCGGGCCATGGCGTTCTCGGTCGAATAGCGGACCAGGCCGCGCGGCAGACCGACCTTGTCCATGACCTGGTCGCAGACGTCCACGCAGGCGGCACAGCCGATGCATTCGTACTGCAGGCCGTTGCGGATGTCGATGCCGGTCGGGCAGACCTGCACGCAGAGCCCGCAATCGACGCAGTCGCCCAGGCCGGCGGCCTTGGCATCGACGCCCTTGCGGCGCGCGCCGCGCGTTTCGCCGCGTTCCGGATCGTAGGTGATGATCAGCGTGTCGGGGTCGAACATCACGCTCTGGAAACGGGCGTAGGGACACATGTACTTGCACACCTGCTCGCGCATGAAGCCGGCCATCAGGTAGGTGAAGCCGCCGTAGAAGAAGATCCAGAAGGTTTCCCAGCCGCTCAGGTCGTTGGACTTGACCGCCGCGATCAGTTCGTTGACCGGCGTGAAGTAGGCGACCAGCGTGAAGCCGGTCCACAGCGAGACCAGCAGCCACAGCAGGTGCTTGGTGCCCTTGATGCGGATCTTGCGCGCATCGAGCGGCGCCTTGTCGAGCTTGATGCGGGCGTTGCGCTCGCCCTCGATCCAGTTCTCGATCCACATGAACATCTGGGTATACACCGTCTGCGGACAGGCGTAGCCGCAGAACAGGCGGCCGGCGATGGCGGTGACGAGGAAGAGCGCGTAGGCCGAGATGATCAGCAGCGCCGCCAGGTAGATGACGTCCTGCGGCCAGAAGACCAGGCCGAAGATGTAGAACTTGCGCTCGACCAGATGCAGCAGCACCGCCTGGCGGTCGTTCCAGACCAGCCACGGCGTGACGTAGAAGAGGATCTGGGTGAAGATCACCAGCGCGATGCGCCAGTTGTCGAAGAATCCGCGCACGCCCTTGGCGTAGATTTTCTTGCGCTTCTCGTAGAACGAAACCTGGCTGGGCGTTTCCTGGGACGTGCTGGTCTGGGGCTGGCTCATTGATGATCGTGGCGACTGGTCGATAGGGTCGGAAACCGGGACGACGGCAACCGCGAAGGTCCGGCTGCAACAAGCGAGCCTGCGGGGCGAACAAGGGGGAAATGCCGCCGGACCGTTCCACGGTTGACCGGGCCGTTCCCTGAAGGGCAGGAGGACGCGCTGCAGGGAATGGGTCACCGGTTTCCGGTAAAGCCATTAACAAGATGCGTGCCTGCCCGGTGTATTTTGATTTCCGCTTGTCAATCAGCAGCTTAGACACCTTCGTTCGGGCTAGCACTTTTGCACGAGGCCACGCTGTGCCATTATTGGCGAACAACATTGTCAATTTTGACAAAATTCCATGACCGCCCATTTTCTCAGCGAACTGATCTCCTTCCTCGACGGCCTGCCCGAACCGCGCATCGTGATGGATGCCGACTACCGCATCGTCGCCGCCAACGCCGCCTATGCGCGGGAATTCGGCAGCGGGCAGCCGGTCGCCGGGCGCACCTGCTACGAGGTGTCGCATCGCTTCAGCGTGCCCTGCGACCAGGCCGGCGAATCCTGCCCGCTCAAGCAGAGCCTCGAAGCCGGCACGCCACAGCGCGTGCTCCACCTCCACCACACGCCGCGCGGCGAGGAACACGTCGATGTCGAGACCACCCCGATCCGCGACGACCAGGGGCAGATCGTCTATTTCGTCGAGACCATGCGCGTCGTCCGCCAGGCCAGCAGCCGGGCCGCCGCACAAGGACTGGTCGGCCGCTCGCCGGCCTTCGTGAGCATGCTGGAAAAGGTGATGCGGGTCGCCGGCGCCGACGCCAGCGTACTCCTGCTCGGCGAAACCGGCACCGGCAAGGAACTGGTCGCGCACGCCATCCACGAGGCCGGCGACCGCAACGAAGGGCCGTTCGTTGCGGTCGACTGCGCCGGAATGACCGAAACGCTGTTCGAGAGCGAACTCTTCGGCTACGAAAAAGGCGCCTTCACCGGCGCCACGCACCGCAAGCAGGGGCTGGTCGAAGCGGCAGCCGGCGGCACGCTGTTCCTCGACGAAATCGGCGAACTGCCGCTCGCCCTTCAGGTCAAGCTGCTACGCCTGCTGGAAACCGGCACCTACCGCCGGGTCGGCGGCCTCGACTGGCTGCCCGCCGACTTCCGCCTGATCACCGCCACCCACCGCGACCTGCGCGCCATGGTCCACGCCGAGACCTTCCGCCGCGACCTCTATTTCCGCATCAACACCTTCCCGATCCACACGCCGGCACTGCACGAGCGCACCGAAGACATTCCGCTGCTGGCCATTTCGCTGCTCGAACGCGTCGACCGCAAGCGCACGCGCAGCTTCACCCCGGCCGCCCTCGCCTGGCTGGCCGGCCGCCGCTTCAGCGGCAACATCCGCGAACTGCGCAACCTGATCGAACGCGCCACCCTGCTCGCCGACGGCGACGTGATCGATGTGCGCCACCTGGCGGAAATGGCCGACGACATACCCGAAGCGCCGGACGCGGCGAACGCTTCGTTCCAGATGCACGAAATCGTCGACCTGGCGACACTGGAAAGACGTTACCTGGAATGGGTCAGGACGAACTCCCGCAACGACCTGCCGACGCTGGCCGGCAAACTCGGCATCAGCCCGCGAACCCTTTACCGCAAGCTGCGCAATCTCTGAAAAACAAAAAAGCGCCCAAAAGGCGCTTTGCTGTGTTTTTCCTGGCGGAGAGGGGGGGATTCGAACCCCCGATAGGCTATTAACCTATACACGCTTTCCAGGCGTGCGACTTAAACCACTCATCCACCTCTCCGGGAGGCGCGCATTGTAGCAGAGGGGCGCCGTTCGTCAAAGGAACTTTCTCAGCCACGCCAGCCCGATCCAGAGGGCGAAAAGGAGGAAAAACGCGAGCAGGCCGGCGGCACTTTGCGAACTGTGCCTGGGCAGAAGCCTGGCGGCCACGCGTCGCGGTGGACCGGTCACCAGGTCGAAAAACCGGTAAATGACGTTCTGCCGGCGCCGCTCGCCGGCCAGCAGGTAGAGCGCACCCTGCCCGATCAGGCACAAGCCAACCATCTCGACGACGGCGCGCAGGGCGCCGATCAGGAACGCCAGCACGCGCGCGCCCTACTCGTCATCGATGCCGAATTCCTCATCGAGTCGTCGCATCCGCCGGTTGTAGTACCAGATGATGACCAGATAGACGACCAGCGATCCCTGGGCCGCCATGTAGAAACCGAGCGGGAATCCGAACAGGCTGAAGGCATTGAGCTCCGGCGCATACCAGGTCAGCACGAAGGTGACGAAGACCCAGATGACGAGCAGGCCGAAGGTCAGGCGCCGCGTCTTTCGCCAGTAGAGGCCGTGCGCCATCACGTATCCTGCCGGCGGCGGGAGCGGCGAATGGCATCGACGAAGCCATCGGCCGCCGATTCCGGCGCCCTGGTGAACAGGCTGACGACGATGATGGTGACGAATCCGGCCAGCACGCCGAAGACGCCGGCCGACGTGGATTGCACCTGGAACCAGGGCTCCATGCGCAGGCCGCTGACGCCGAGCCAGGCGACGCTGTCGAACTCGACGCGGAAGATGTAGTAGATCGCGATCGACAGGCCGACCACCATGCCGGCCAGCGCCCCGGCGCGCGTCGCCCGGCGCCAGAAGATGCCGAGCACCAGCGCGGGAAAGAAGGCCGAACCGGCGATCGAGAAAGCCCAGGCGACCATCGACAGGATGGTGCCCGGCTTCTGCGCGGCGACGGTGGCGGCCAGCACCGCCACCACGAGCAGCAGCGATTTGGAGATGACGAGGCGGAACTGGGTCGAGGACTGGGGACGGAAGACCCGGTAGTAGACGTCGTGCGACAGGGCGCTGGTGATCGTCAGCAACAGCCCGTCGGCGGTGGACAGCGCTGCCGCCAGGCCGCCGGCGGCGACCAGCCCGGAGACGACGTAGGGCATGCCGGCAATCTCCGGCGTGGCCAGCACGATCACGTCCGGGTTGAGCGAAAGCTCGGCCAGTTGCAGGATGCCGTCGCGGTTGATGTCCTCGATGCTGACCAGCCCGATCTTGCTCCACGCGGCGACCCAGCCCGGCAGCTTGTCGATCGGGATGGCGACCAGGTGCGTGAAGACTTCGTACTTGACGAACACCGCGTAGGCCGGCGCCGTGATGTAGAGCAGCAGGATGAACAACAGCGACCAGAACACCGATTCCCGCGCCTGGCGAACGCTCGGCGTCGTGTAGTAGCGCATCAGCACGTGCGGCAGCGCCGCGGTACCCACGGTGAGGCAGAAGACCAGCGCCAGGAAGTTGATGCGCTGCGCCCGGGCGGCATCGGCGTCGTCGCCGGGAAATGCCGCCGCGTGCGGAATCGGCGGCGCCGCACGCTCGGCCGCCGCATACATCGCCGTTTCCCAGCGCAGCCGCGCCTGTTCCGGATCGTGCGGCAGTTCCCGGCGCTGCTTTTCGAGCGCCACGATGTCCTTCATCTGCGCGTCGCTGGCCTTGAGCTCGTTGATCTTCGCCGTCAGCTGCTCGCGTTCGAGGACCAGCGAATTCGGCAGCTGCATGATCTTCTGGGCATACTCGTCGGCCCGCTCGCGATAGAGACGACGGGCGTCGACCTCGGCCGGGCTGTCGAACAGCCTGCCCTCCATCTGCTGGACCTGCTGCAGCACCTGACCATAGACGACCTGCGGCACCGGGTTTCCGGTCACCGACCAGGAGAGGATGGCGACCGGCGTGATGTAGGCGATGATCAGGATCACGTATTGCGCGACCTGCGTCCACGTCACCGCGCGCATGCCGCCGAGGAAGGAGCAGACGAGGATGCCGGCGAGGCCGACGAAGACGCCGATCTCGAACTGCAGGCTGACAAAGCGGCTGGTGATGACGCCGACCCCGTAGATCTGCGCCACGACATAGACGAACGAAGCCAGGATCGCCGCGCCGACGGCGACCATGCGGATCGCGTTGCCGCCGTAGCGGGCGCTCAGGAAATCAGGAATCGTGTATTCGCCGAAGCGCCGCAGGTACGGCGCCAGCAGCAACGCGACCAGGACGAAGCCGCCGGTCCAGCCGAGGACGAAGGCCAGTCCCTGGTAGCCGGAAAGATAGAGCGTGCCGGCCAGGCCGATGAACGACGCGGCGCTCATCCAGTCGGCGCCGGTCGCCATGCCGTTGAAGAAGGCCGGCACCCTGCGCCCGGCGACGTAGAACTCGGAGACATCCGAGGTGCGGCTCATGATGCCGATCACCGCGTACATCGAGATGGTGAAGATCAGGAAGGAATAGCCGATCCAGCGCGGCGGCATGCCGTGATCCTCGAGGATGGCGAGCGCCACCACGAAGAGGATGAACCCGCCGGTGTAGAGCAGGTAGTAGCGTTGCAGCCTGGTCAGCGAGCCCGGCATTGCCGCATGTCAGTGGTGGCGGCGCAGAAAGGTCGCGGCCTGCGATTCCTCGACGAGCTTGCCGGCAGTGGCGATTTCCTTGCCGGTGGCGCGCACCAGCAGCATCTGGAACAGGCGCGCGAGGACCAGCGTGTTGGCCATCGTGTCGCGCCGCCCGCTGCTACCGAGCCCGAACATCTCCAGCCAGTCGTCAAGCGCCACGACCTTCATCGACTTCTCTGGGAACAGCGAGGGCAGTAGCCAGGCCAGGTCGATCCACTGCGGCTGAAAATCGACGCCGAGGCGTTCCTTGTAGGCGCGCTGCAGGAAGCCGCTGACGAACGGGCTGTGGTAGGTCACCAGCGGGGCCTTGGCGGCGTAGGTCAAAAAGGCCATCAGCTGGCGGTCGACCGCAGCATCGGCGGCCACATCGGCGGCAAGGTCGAGCGCGAAGGCGTCGGCCGGCAGGATCGAACCGGCCTGCACGCCGACCGCCGAGATGCCGAGCAATTCGTCTTCCGCCGCGCGCGAACCCGAGGTGGCGACATCGACCACCACGTAGCGCGTATGGAAATGCGGCCCGTCGAGGGCCGGCGCCGTGCTGGCGCGCCAGGCCTCGAGCGCCAGCCGGACATCTTCCGGCAGGCTGGCCGGTGAGCGGGTGCCGCCCTTGAGCAGGAAATTCTTCAGTCCGAAAACCATCAATGCACCTGGTAATCGAGTTTGAGGCGGGTCTGGATCTTGCGCGCCTGGCGGAAGGATTCCTTGAGGATGCGGCGATCGAGCTCGTTCAGGTTGTCCGGATTGATCAGGTTGTCGCCCTGGCGGCCCGGCTCGCCTTCGAGGTACTGGTGGCGCAGGCGCAGCAGCTGGATGAAGTCCAGCCCTTCGAGGACGGCGTTGATTTCTTCGTCGCGGATCGACAGGCGTTTCGACGCCAGGCGCAGGCGCTGCACCGAGTTGGTGTTATGAACGCCGGTCGCCAGCGCATAGATGCGGGCGACATCGACGAAGATGCGCGAGCCGTATTTCTTGAGGTCGATCTTGCCCGGCTGGTCGGGTTCGAGGTCGGTCAGGAAGTCGCGGATTTTGCCCAGCGGCGGCTCGACATCCAGAGCATTGTGCGCCATGGCACGCAGGAACATCGGGTTGGACGAGGTCTGGACCAGTAGGTGGCGGCGCATCGCGTCGGCCAGCTCGGCCTTGCCGAACAGGGCGCGGAAGTCGAAGAAGATGGTCGCGTTGAGCAGCGCCTCGGGCTGCGGCACGCGGATCCACTGCGAGAACTGCTCTTTCCATTCGTCCAGCGACAGGCACCACTGCGGGTTGCTGGCCATGATGTTGCCCTTGCACAGCGGGAAGCCGCAACGGTCGAGATCCTTGTTGACATCGAGGGCGAAGGCGAGAAAGCGCTGCCGCAGGCCGTCGACCGCAGCCGCCTCGGGCGCGGCGAAGACGATGCCGTTGTCCTGGTCGGTGCTGAAGGTCTGTTCGTCGCGCCCTTCCGAGCCGAAGGCCAGCCACGCCCATTCGATTCCGTCGAAATTGTGGTTGTTCAGGTTGAGCTGGATGACGCGGCGGGTCAGCGCGTCGTTGAGCGCCGAGATGAACTGCGTCAGCTGCTCGGCGCCGATGCCCTGGGCCAGCATGTTGAACGACAGCTGGCGGACGTCGGCCGCCGATTGGCGCAGCGCCTCGACGTTCTCGGCCGATTCGATGGTCTGGCGGATCTGGCGCAGGCCGACGCGCTGCAGGGCGAACAGGTCGCGCTCGGAAACGACGCCGGTCAGCCGCCCCTCGGCATCGGTCACCAGCACGTGGCGGATGCCGTTGGTCGCCATCGCCAGCATCGCATCGTAGGCGGTGGCGTGCTCTTCGAGCATGAAGGGAGTCGGCGACATCGCCGCACTGATCGGCGCGTCATGCGGCAGATCGGCGAGCACGACGCGGTCGAGCAGGTCGGAGCGGGTGAATACGCCGACCGGCTTGCGGTCCTCGCCGGCAATTACCAGAGAGCCGACGTGCGCCTTCGACATGCCCTCCAGCGCCGTGCGCAGCGGCGTTTCCGGCGCCACGGTGACCGGCGAGCGCGAGCCGATGCCGGCCAGCGGCGAATTGAGCGTCTGCTGTTCGCTGGCGCGCTGGGCGAACTGTTGCTGCAACTGCAGGCGCGACTGGTTGAGCAGGCTGGCGATGTATTGCGTGCAGAACAGGTTGAACTCGCGGCTGGTCGCCATCAGCGTCAGGAAATCCTCGGCCGGCAGCTGGTAGCAGAAGGTATCCTCGACGGCGGTATAGACGTTGGTCGACGGCCGCCCGGCGGTCACCGCACCGATCGGGAAGCTCTCGCCCGGGTTGAGGCTGAGGACCGAATATTCGGTCACCGTGACTTCGCCGGCCTGGCGGGCCTGCACCTTGCCGCTCTCGATCAGGTAGAAGTAGCGCACGTTGCCGGCGTCGGGGCCGATGATCTCGCCGCCGGCCGCGTAGAAGGTCAGCTTCGCCTTGTCGGCGAAGAACTGCAGCGCTTCCGCCGCCATCTTGTTGAACGGGGCGTGCAGCTTCAGGAAACCTTGGGTGCTCCCCGCGACGCGGCGGCTGCCCTGCTGCCGCAATGCCATTTCTGCCTGGCCGATGGCCTGTTGTTCGGTGCTCACGACAACCTCATTTTTTTCAAAGACCGTAGTTTAACTTGAGACGCTGCTGCAGTCGCCTGGCCTGCTTGAGCGACTCCTTGAGGATCGCCCGGTCGACATCGTGCAGGCCGGCCAGCGGAACGGCGTTGCCGGCCTCGGGACCGGCGGCGAGCTGGTGGGCCAGGCGCAGCCGCAAAATGTGCGAAAAAGCGGCGTCGACCGCAACGATCTCGTCCGCCAGCAGGCCGTTGGCCGGGCCGGCATCGTGCAGCCGGGCGCTGGTATTGACCGACCGCGCACCGGCCGCCAGCGCGAAGATGCGCGCCGCGTCGACGAAGATGCGGCTGCCGAACTTCTTCAGGTCGACCGTCTCGCCGGCCGCCCCGCTCTCCCCCGCCACCTCGCCGAGAAAATTGAGCGGCACCGCCGCCTGCAGCGCGTTGCTCGCCATCAGGTGCAGGAAGGCCGGGGTTTCGGCGGTAAGCGCCAGGAGCAGGCTGCGCAGCGATTCGCCGAGGTTGGCGTCGCCGTACAGCGGCGTGAGATCGAAGAAGATGCTGGCGTTGAGCAGCGCCTGCGGTTCCGGGCGGCGCACCCATTCGACGAACTGCTGCCGCCACTCGTCGAGCGACAGGCACCAGGCCGGGTTGCCGGCCATGATGCCGCCGCTGCACAACTTGAAGCCACAGTCGGCCAGGCGCTGGTTAACGTCCTGCGCAAAGGGCAGGAACAGCTCGCGCAGCGCGTCGGCCTCGTGGCCGTCGGTGGCGCTGAAGATCAGGCCGTTGTCCTGGTCGCTGACGAAGGTCTGTTCGTGCCGCCCTTCCGAGCCGAGCGCCAGCCAGCACCAGCTCACCGCCGGCAGGCGGTGGCGACGCGCCGTCAGTTCGATGACGCGCAGCGACAGGCGGTCGTTGAAGGCCGAAATCAGGCGCGTCAGCAGGCGGCCGCCGAGGTCGCGGGCGGCAAGATCGGCGAGGAATTCGTCGAGCCGCTCGGCGAGGCGCGGCGCCTCCTCCAGCGCGCTCAGCGCGTTGAGATCGTTTTCCAGTGCCAGCTGCCGGCGGCAGGGCAGGACGCCTTCGAGGGACCAGGGCACGTCAGTATTTCACGCGGGCGAAATAGGTTTTTTCGGAAGCTTCCAGCGCCTGGCGGACGGTGACGATGCCCTTTTCCTCGAGCAGCGGCACCAGCTTGAGGAAGACTTCGGCGGTCGCCAGCGCGTCTTCCAGCGCGTTGTGGCGGCTTTCGATGTGGATGCCGAGGCGCTCCAGGATGACGTCCAGCTTGTGCGATTCCTGGTTGGGATGGACGACCGCCGAAAGCAGCAGGGTGTCGAGCACCGGCTGCGCGAACCTGACCCCGGTCCGTTCCTCCTTGAGCTGCAGGAAGCGCATATCGAAGGCGGCGTTGTGGGCGATCAGCACGGTGTCCTCGCAGAACTCGTGGAAGGCCGGCAGGACGATGTCGATGTTCGGCTGGCCGCGCACCATGTCTTCGCTGATGCCGTGGATGGGAATCGACTCCGGCTTCAGCGGACACTCGGGATCGACCAGCTGGTTGAAGATTTCCTGGCGCAGCAACCGGTTGTTGACGATGCGCGCGGCGCCGATCTGGATGATTTCATCGCCGTTCGACGGCTCCAGCCCGGTGGTCTCGGTATCGAACACGGTATAGGTAAGATCGCTCAGCCTGCGGTCGAGGTCGATCGACTTGTCGGCGAAATTGAAGAGGTCGAAATCGTAGTACTCGGGGCGCCCGCTGCCGCGCGCGCGCTCGTCGTCGTGCACGACCTCCGGCGTGGCGACCGGCAGAACGAAGCGGAAATAGGCGCGGTGCGCCGCCTTTTCGCGCTGGTACCAGACTTCGCCGCCGTGCCGGTCGATGACGTCGCGCAGGGTCAGCGGCGTTGTTTCGCCGCCAGCGTGCATCGATTCCATTTCCCACGTGTAGAAGGTTTCCGACGACATCGCCGGCCCCGCCCAGATCAGGTCAAGATAGGCGAGCTTGCCTTCGGAGGTCAGGCGGAAGCGCAATTCGCGCGGCTCGTAGTGATCCTGCAGGCGGGATGCGAGAAAGACCAGCGCGAAAACCAGCGAGAAGCTGTCGGCCTTGACCCACAGGGCGTCGTCGAGCTCCTCGGTCTTGGTCGGCAGCCTGAGCTTGTCCTCGATGCGGCGCTGGGCGGCGGCGATGACGTCGATGCCGAGGATGTCTTCCAGCGGCCAGCGCGCCTTGAGCGAATCGGAGAACTTGGCCATCGTCTGGTCGATGCTCTGGCCGCGCTTGGCGACCTCGTCCTCGATGACGCGGAGAAAACGCTCGCGCAGCTCGGGCTCCATGTCGGGGTAATCGAGCAGGTTGGTGACGGCGGCGCGGATGTTGCCGATGGCGGAGCGGCTGCCCTCGGTCATCAGGTGCAGGACCTGATCGCGCTGCGCTTCCTGCTCGATACTGCGGGTGATGTTCTCGACCGTCAGCACGTAGCCGGTCATCGCGGCTTCGGCGCCCTCGGCCCCGGCCGCCATGACCGGCACCATCTGGACGCGCAGCAGCTGGCCGCCGCGTGTCGTCGTGATGAAATTGGCGATCGCCGCCTTGCCGCCGGCCAGGCGCTGGCGGATGACTTCCTCGGCGTGCTGCACCTGGTTCTTTTCGAGAATCGAGAAGATCGAGCGGCCGAGACCGATCAGCGCGCCGCCGGAAACCGAGGTCGGCCCCTGGGCCAGCGCCTTGAACTGCAGGCGGGCGCGGTTGTTGTAGAGCAGGATCCGGCCGTCGAGATTGCAGACGACGACGGCCTGCGCCAGTTCGGACATCAACGCCGCCAGGCGGTTCTTCTCTTCCTCGACCGAGGCCTTGGCGGCGGCGATCTGCGTCTCGACGTCGTCCATCAGCGCATCGCGCTGCTGCGCCAGATCGTTGGCGGCGCGCGCCAACTGCTGCACTTCCGGCGGCCCTTCCGGCGTCACGCGGAAATTGCGGTTGGCGCCGAGCATCAGGCGCAGGGTTTCGGCCATACGCAGCAGGCCCTCGACGTAGTGCTTGAACAGACGGTGCAGGACCAGCACGCCGATGACGAAGCCGAACAGCGTCATGATCGTGCCGACCGGCAGGCGCGAAAGCAGCAGCTCGGTCAGCATCTGGCGCTCGGCATCCTTCATGTCGAGCCAGACCAGCAGGGAAGTGACGACGAAGGGGCCGGTCATCAGCAGACCCAGCACCACCACGGCGAGGATGAAACGATGTTTTGCCTTCATGGCGACCATCCGGATTGGATTTCGGGCTTTTGCGGCCGTCGACCGCAACAGGGGAGCGGGATCAGCGGGCCAGCATTTCCTTGACCTTCGCGACCAGATCCTTGGTCGAGAAGGGTTTGGTGACATAGGCATCGGCGCCCAGTGCCAGTCCCTTGGCGACCTCGGTGTCGCGCCCCTTGGCAGTCAGCATGACGATCTGCAGGCCGGCGCGCTGCGGATCGGCGCGCAACGCCTCGCAGACTTCGAAACCCGATTTCTTGGGCATCATCACGTCGAGCAGCATCAGGTCGGGCGCGAAGCTGGCGGCCTTGGCCAGCGCTTCCTCGCCGTCATTGGCGACGGCGACCTCGAAACCTTCCTTCTTCATCAGGAATTCGAGCGAAATGACGATATTGGGTTCGTCGTCCACGATGAGGATTTTGTACGCCATCTTTCCAGTCTCCCTTGTTATTTTTCCGTTGCCGGCAACGGCACGGTGAAGATGAATTTTGCGCCGGCGCCCGGCCGGCTTTCAACCCACAGATTACCACCAAAGTATTCGACAATCTGCCGGCTGATCGGCAGCCCGAGCCCGGTGCCCTGCGGCTTGTCGGTCATGGTGTTTCCACCCTGGCGGAATTTCTCGAAAATGACAACGCATTCCTCGGCGGTGAGGCCGGGGCCGTTGTCCGCGACCTCGACGCGCACCTCGTAGGCATCGGCGGTCACCCGCACCTGGACCAGCCCGGTTTCGCCGGGAACGAACTTCACCGCGTTCGACAACAGGTTGATCATGACCTGCGTCAGGCGGTCGCGGTCGGCCAGCACCACCGGCCCCTGTGGCGGAATGTCGCCTTCCAGCGTGACCCCGCGCTCGCGGAACAACTGGCCGAGCGATTCCATCGTCTCGCGCGCCACCTCGCCGATGTCGACCTCGCTGGTCGTCCATTCGGCACGCCCGGATTCGAGCTTGGCCATGTCGAGAATCTGGTTGATCAGGCGCGTCAGGCGCTCGGCCTCGCTGACGATGATGCCGACGAAACGCTTGCGGTCGGCGAGCTCCATTTTCGGGTCGTCGTGCAGCATTTCCGACAGCGCGCGAATCGACGTCAGCGGTGTGCGCAGCTCGTGGGTCACGGTCGAGATGAAGTCGTCCTTCATGCGGTCGAGTTCGCGCAGCCGCTCGTTGGCTGCGCGCAGTTCGGCAGTCGCCGCCTCGAGTTCCAGCGACTTGGTTTCCAGTTCCCGGCTGTAGGCGCGCACCTGGGTCGCTTCGTCGAGGATGTCGAGCACTTCCTCGAGCCCGAGATCCTCCTCCTGGGCGACCGAAGCCACCATCACCCGGGCGCTCGCCGAGCCGATGGCACCCGACAGCTGCCCCTCGGCGAAGCGGACGAACTCGGCGTCGGCCGGCAATTCCCGCCAGTCGGCGACACCGTGCGCCACCGCGTAGGCCGCCAGCTGCTGGCGCGCCCGCGGCGGCCCGAGGAAGCGTTCGAGCAGATTGACCAGTTCGTCGAGCGACGCGCTGCCGCGCCACAGCCTGGCTTCGGTATCGCGCCCACCATGCCGGAAGACGTCGACGAAACGCTCGGCCTGCCCGGCCTCGACGGCGTCCGGCCGCGAATTCAGCGATACCAGCACGTACAGCCCGATATTGGCGAACAGGCTCCACCACAGGCTGTGCGAGATTTCATCGAGCCCGGAAAGGCCGAACAGAGCCTGCGCCCTGAGCGCCTCGATGCCCCACAGCCCCTGGTCGACGAAGCCGCGGTCGATCCAGCCCGACTTGGCGAACGACGGCAGCAGCAAGGTGTACAGCCACACCGCGAAGCCGCCGAGCAGCCCGGCCACGGCGCCGGCCCGCGTCCCCTGCTTCCAGTACATGCCGCCGAACATGGCTGGGGCGAACTGGGCGACGGCGGCGAAGGAGATCAGCCCGATGCCGACCAGCGCGTAGGCTTCGCCGGCTGCCCGGAAATAGATGTAGCCGAGCAGCAGGATGAGCACGATGGCGGCCCGCCGGATGCCGAGCAGGAGGCCGGAGAGATCCTTGCGCTCGCCGACGCCCAGCCACTGCGAGCGCAACAGCCAGGGCATGACGAGATCGTTGCAGACCATGGTCGACAGGGCGATGGTCTCGACGATGACCATGCCGGTCGCCGCCGACAGGCCGCCGATGAAGACAAGCAGCGCCAGCGACTCGGCACCGCGTGCCAGCGGCAGGGTGAGCACGAAGGTGTCGGGATTGAAATCCTGCCCCGAGAAATGCAGCAGGCCGCCGAGCGCCAGCGGCAGGACGAAGATGTTGATCAGCACGAGATAGAGCGGAAACAGCCAGACGGCGCGCTTGAGGTGCGACTCGTCGACGTTCTCGACGACGATGATCTGGAACTGGCGCGGCAGGAAGATGATGGCCAGGCCGGAAAGGATGATCAGCGCGGTCCACGTCCCGGCGCGGCTCGAATCGAGCTGCAGCAGGCGTGCCGCCTCGGGCAGCGCCGCCGCCCGCTGGAAAAGATCCGACAGGCCGCCGAACATGCCGTAGGTGACGAACACGCCGACCGCCAGGAAGGCCGCCAGCTTGACCACCGACTCGAAGGCGATGGCCGCCACCATGCCCTCGTGGCGCTCGGTGGCATCGAGATGGCGCGTACCGAACAGGATGGTGAACAGGGCGAGCAGCGCCGCGATGATGAAGGTCGAATCGATCATCCCCGGCAGGAAGCCGCCGCCCGAGGTATGGAAAAGAACTTCCAGGCTCGCCGCCACCGCCTTCAGCTGCAGGGCGATGTAGGGCACGACGCCGACCACGGCGATGACGGTGACCAGCCCGGCCAGCAACTGGCTCTTGCCGTAGCGCGAGGCGATGAAATCGGCGATCGAAGTGATCCGTTGCGCCTTGCTGATGCGGACCATCTTGACGATGACGCCGACGAACAGCAGCATCAGCGTCGGACCGAGGTAGATGGTCAGGAACGACAGGCCGCCCGACGTCGCCCGGCCGACACTGCCGTAGAAGGTCCACGACGTGCAGTAGACCGCCAGCGACATGGCGTAGACGTTGGCCGTGATGATCGACCTGCCGGCGTCCGCCCGCGCGTCGCCGAAGCGCGCGACAGCGAACAGCAGCCCCATGTAGGCCGCCGACAGGAACAGGACGAAACCTGCCGTGAGCACCTATTTCCCCCGCCGTTCGGCAACCACCGCCGCCACCAGGACGATCAGCGCCCACACGCCGAACAGGTAGAGGTAGGCCGCGGGAACCCCGCCGACATCCCCGCCGGGCAGGCTGAGCAGCGGGAAGGTCAGCAGCGGGACACCCAGCAGGCCAAGCGCCGCCAGCCGCTGCCGCAACGGATTTGCGCGTTTCATGCGCCATCCCCCGAAATGAAAACGGCCGGCACGCCAAGCGTGCCAGCCGTTGTTGGCATGCAGTCCGATGTGACCACACGGAAGGTCACCTTATGGGCGACCATTGTCTCCTCCTTGCCTTTGTTGGTTGGAGGCGGCGCGGCAAGCTCGCCGCCTCCTTGACCGGCCGGGAATCAGCGCTTGCGCCGTTCCCGAATCCCCCCTCTTTAACCCTTCAGTTGCTCCAGGATCGCCGGGTTCTCGAGCGTGGAGGTGTCTTGCGTCAGTTCCTCGCCCTTGGCCAGGCCGCGCAGCAGGCGGCGCATGATCTTGCCGGAACGGGTCTTCGGCAGGTTGTCGCCGAAACGGATATCCTTCGGCTTGGCGATGGGCCCGATTTCGTGGCCAACCCAGTCGGAAAGCTCCTTGACGATCTTCTTGGTGGCTTCCGGATCGGTCGGGCGCGCGCCCTTCAGCACCACGAAGGCGACGATGGCTTCGCCGGTCAGGTCGTCCGGGCGGCCGACGACGGCAGCTTCGGCGACCAGCGGGTTGGCGACCAGCGCGGATTCGATTTCCATGGTGCCCATGCGGTGGCCGGAAACGTTCAGCACGTCGTCGATACGGCCGGTGATGGTGAAGTAGCCGGTTTCGGCATCACGGATGGCGCCGTCGCCCGCCAGGTACAGCTTGCCCTGGAAGTCGGCCGGGTAGTAGGACTTGACGAAGCGCTCGTTGTCGTTCCAGATCGTGCGGATCATCGACGGCCACGGCTTCTTGCAGACCAGGATGCCGCCCTGGCCCCACGGCAGCTCGGCGCCGGTCTCGTCGACCACGGCGAACTGGATGCCCGGGAACGGCAGGGTGCAGGAACCCGGCACCAGCGGGGTGGCGCCCGGCATCGGGGTGATCATGTGGCCGCCGGTTTCGGTCTGCCAGAAGGTATCGACGATCGGGCAACGGCCGCCGCCGACGTTCTCGTAGTACCACTCCCAGGCCGCCGGGTTGATCGGCTCACCAACCGAACCGAGGATGCGCAGGGAAGACAGGTCGTAGCTCTTCGGATGCACGGCGGCGTTGGTGTCGGCAGCCTTGATCAGCGAACGGATCGCGGTCGGGGCGGTGTAGAAGATGGTGGCCTTGTGGTCCTGGATCATCTTCCAGAAACGGCCGGCGTCCGGATAGGTCGGCACGCCTTCGAAGACGATTTCGGTGGCGCCGCAGGCGAGCGGGCCGTAGGTGATGTAGGTGTGGCCGGTCACCCAGCCGATGTCGGCGGTACACCAGAAGACATCGCTATCCTTGATGTCGAAGGTGTACTTCATGGTCAGGATAGCGTGCAGCAGGTAGCCGCCGGTGGAGTGCTGGACACCCTTCGGCTTGCCGGTCGAACCGGAGGTATAGAGCAGGAACAGCGGGTGTTCGGCTTCGACCCATTCCGGTTCGCACACGTCGGACTGGTTGGCAACGACGTCGTGCAGCCACTGGTCGCGGCCGGCAACCATGTTGACTTCGGCGCCGGTGCGCTTGAAGACGATGACGTTCTTGACCGATTCGCAACCGCCCATGGCGAAGGCTTCGTCAGCGATCGGCTTGAGCGGGATAGCCTTGCCGCCGCGGTACTGGCCGTCGGAGGTGATCAGGGCCACGGCGCCGGCGTCGTTGATGCGGTCGCGCAGAGACTGGGCGGAGAAGCCGCCGAAGACGATGGAGTGGATCGCGCCGATACGGGCGCAAGCCTGCATCGCGCAGATGCCTTCTACGGTCATCGGCATGTAGATGACGACGCGATCGCCCTTCTTGACGCCCATGCCGCGCAGGGCGTTGGCGAACTTGGCAACCTTGGAGAGAAGTTCCTTGTAGGTAACCTTGGTTACCTGGCCGTCGTCGGCTTCGAAAATCAGCGCGACCTTGTCGCCCTTGCCGGCTTCGACCTGGCGGTCGAGGCAGTTGTAGGAAACATTCAGCTTGCCGTCGGCAAACCACTTGAAGAAGGGGGCGTTGGATTCATCCAGCACCTGGGTGAAAGGCTGCTTCCAGGTGATCATCTCGCGAGCGCGCTTGGCCCAGAAGCCTTCGTAGTCGGCTTCAGCTTCAGCGCACAGTGCCCGATAGCCATCCATCCCGGACACGGCCGCGTTCTTGACCATTTCCTCGGACGGATAATAGAGCTTAACGGACTCATTCGACATATTCTTCTCCTCTGCGGTACTTCGCAATTATGTTGAAACAACCGATCGGATCTCGGGTCTGCACCCGGGACAGTAATAGCCGCACCTGCTGGAGAAACAACCCCTCCCCTCGCCGGCGTTGAGGCGGCATTAGACGTCGATAATCTTACAAAGCGCTTACGAAATCACGCTGCGGCGCAGCAATCCGGGGCATCCCGGCGGCCGGGCGCTCCGTGATAAACTTTCGCCTCCCCAAAACCCCGTCCACCCACAATGAATTCTCCCGTAAAGACTCTCGAAACCGTCATCTTCGCCAGCCGCTGGATACAGGCGCCGCTCTATGTCGGCCTGATCATCGCCCAGGCCGTGTATTGCTGGCTGTTCATGGTCGAACTGAGCCACCTGGTGCACAACGCGATCGACGCCGCCCACATCAGTGAGACCGACGTCATGCTGGCCGTCCTCGGCCTGATCGACGTGGTGATGATCGCCAACCTGCTGATCATGGTCATCGTCGGCGGCTACGAAACCTTCGTCTCGCGCCTCGATCTCGAAGGCCACCCGGACCAGCCGGAATGGCTCTCGCACGTCAATGCCGGCGTCCTCAAGATCAAGCTGTCGACCGCGATCATCGGCATTTCGTCGATCCACCTGCTGAAGAGCTTCATCAATGCCGCCAACCTGGAACAGCACACGCTGCAGTGGCAGGTGATCATCCATGTCGTATTCCTTTTCTCCGCCCTGGCCATGGCCATTGTCGACAAGACCATGACCCAGACCCTCGCCCTTCAACACGCAAAACACCACTGACCCGGAGCCGCGCATGACCGCCATCAAACAGGAAGACCTGATCCAGTCCGTCGCCGATGCCTTCCAGTACATCAGCTACTACCACCCGCTGGACTACATCAAGGCGCTGGGCGAAGCCTACGAGCGCGAGGAAAGCCCCGCCGCCAAGGACGCCATCGCCCAGATCCTGACCAACTCCCGCATGGCCGCCGAAGGCCATCGTCCGATCTGCCAGGACACCGGCATCGGCATGGTTTTCATCAAGGTCGGCATGCAGGTCACCTGGCCGGATGCGACCATGAGCATCCAGAAGATGATCGACGAGGGCGTGCGCCGCGCCTACGCAAACCCGGACAACCCGCTGCGCGCCTCCGTTCTGGCCGACCCGGCCGGCAGCCGCAAGAACACCAAGGACAACACGCCGGCCGTCGTGCATTTCGAGATCGTCGAAGGCGACCACGTCGAGGTCATCTGCGCGGCCAAGGGTGGCGGCTCGGAAGCCAAATCCAAGTTCGCCATGCTCAACCCGTCCGACGACCTGGTCGACTGGGTGCTGAAGAAGATCCCGGAAATGGGCGCCGGCTGGTGTCCGCCCGGCATCATCGGCATCGGCATCGGCGGCACGCCGGAAAAGGCCATGCTGCTGGCCAAGGAATCGATCATGGCGCCGGTGGACATCCACGAACTGAAGGCGCGCGGCCCGCAGAACCGTGCCGAGGAACTGCGCCTCGAACTGTTCGAGAAGGTCAACGCGCTGGGCGTCGGCGCCCAGGGGCTCGGCGGCCTGACCACCGTGCTCGACGTCAAGGTGCTCGATTACCCCTGCCACGCCGCCAACCTGCCGGTCGCGCTGGTGCCGAACTGTGCCGCGACCCGCCACTGCCATTTCCATCTCGACGGTTCCGGCCCGGCCAAGATCGAGCCGCCGAAGCTGGAAGACTGGCCGGCCGTGACCTGGACGCCGGACCTCAAGGCCGCGACGCAAGTCGACCTCAACACCCTGACCAAGGAACAGGTCGCTTCCTGGAAACCGGGCCAGAAGCTGCTGCTGAACGGCAAGATGCTGACCGGCCGCGACGCCGCGCACAAGCGCATCGCCGACATGCTGGCCAAGGGCGAGAAGCTGCCGGTCGACTTCACCAACCGTGTCATCTACTACGTCGGCCCGGTCGATCCGGTGCGCGACGAAGTCGTCGGCCCGGCCGGCCCGACCACCGCCACCCGCATGGACAAATTCACCCGCATGATGCTGGAGCAGACCGGCCTGATCTCCATGGTCGGCAAATCCGAGCGCGGCCCGACCGCAATCCAGGCGATCAAGGACAACAAGTCGGCCTACCTGATGGCCGTCGGTGGCGCCGCCTACCTGGTGGCCAAGGCGATCAAGTCGGCCAAGGTCGTCGGCTTCGCCGATCTCGGCATGGAAGCCATCTACGAGTTCGACGTCGAGAACATGCCGGTCACCGTGGCCGTCGATTCGGCCGGCACCTCGGTGCACGAAACCGGGCCGAAGGAATGGCAGGTCAAGATCGGCAAGATCCCGGTCGCCGCCTGATTCCAGGCCCTGACCTGGAATCGCCGAGCCCCCGCCAGCCGGGGGCTTTTTCATGCCTGGAAATTGCCGCCCGTTGCGGTCGACCCGCAAAAAACGGCAAAAATCACCATAGGCAGATCAGCGAATACGTTCCAGGCTGCCATTCCTGACACGAACGCGTTCACCGGCCCATACCGGGGGCTGTGAATCCTGCTCGATATTGGCGTTCGTGCCATCATCGAATCGCACATTGACGACCCACACCGTCGTGGTGCCGCTGGTCAGGCGGTTGCCCACGACGCCCCCGGCGGCGGCGCCGCCTACGGTAGCCAGTGTGCGCCCCCGGCCTTGCCCGACCTGATTGCCGAGTACGCCGCCGACAACCGCGCCACCAACGGTACCGGCAGTGGTACCGGAAGTCGGCACCGCCTGCGTGCGAACGGATTCAACGGTGCCGACCCGGCCTTCGAACTGGGCTGCGGAACTGCCGGTTTGCGCGTGCACGGTTGCGGCCAGCGGTGCTGCCAGGCTCACGCCGAGCACCAGCGCGCGAATCAAGCTTTTGTTTTTCATCGTTTTTTTCCTCAAGTCAAAGTGGATTTATAGGCAGTCGGATTTGAGTGGCATATTCTAGCCCGCTGACAGGCGCTTTCCGTAAAATCCTGTGGCTCGCGGCCAACCAAAAAAAAAAAGCGAACCGTTTGCAAGACCCGCTCACGATAACCCTTTGCTGCAGCCCATGTTCCGAAAATTCCGCATCCTGATCCTGCTGCTCATCCTCGCCACCGTCGCCCTTGGCGCGTGGCGGGCCAACAGCCGGCTGACGGCCTGGGAACACACCGTCCACGTCGCCATCTACCCGATCGCCGCCGACGACTCCCCGGCGACGGCCCGCTTCGTCGCCGAACTGAGCGATGACGATTTCGCCGACATCGCCCGCTGGCTACAGGAACAGAGCGACCGCTACGGCCGTTCGCTCCTGCAGCCGGTCGCGCTGCGCGTCGCGCCGCCGCTCGCCGTCCGGCCGCCGTTGCCGCGTGCCCGTCCCGGCCCGCTCGACGCCATCGTCTGGAGTCTGGAGCTGCGCTGGTGGGCGTCGCGCCACGACGATATCGCCGGGCCGCGACCGCAGGTCCGGATATTCGTGCTCTTCCACGACCCCGAACGCGCCAGCGCCCTGCCCCACTCCATCGGCCTGAGCAAGGGCGGGATCGGCGTCATCCACGCCTTCGCCAGCCGGCCACAACGGCGGCAGAACGCCGTAGTCATCGCCCACGAACTGCTGCATACCTTCGGCGCCAGCGACAAGTACGACCTCGCCACGCTGCAGCCGATCCACCCGGCGGGCTACGCCGAACCCGACCGGAATCCCCGCCTGCCGCAGGACAAGGCGGAAATCATGGGCGGCCGCACACCGATCGACGAGCAGCGCGCCGACATTCCCAGCAGCCTCGCCGATACCGTCATCGGCAGCGAAACCGCCCGGGAAATCGGCCTGCTGCGGTCGACGCCGTAAAACTGCCAAATTTCAGAAGCAGATGCGCCAAGCTGGTACCGTCACGACACAGAACTGCCGGATCCGCTTGCGATTTCTGCCCCGGAGCGGCACACAGGCACGCTCAGAACCACGGAAAGCAACTCCGTCTGCTTCGACGTCATGGTCTTCTGCATCGCGGCCTGCAGTTGGCTACGGACCGTTGCAACACTGATATTCAAGGCCTCCGCACATTTTTGCGCTGATTCGACCTGACAGCGCGCCAGGCAGGTTCGCGCTTCGGCCGAGGTCAGGCCGAACAGAACCATCAATTGCTCCGGGCTCGGCAGTTGATGCCAACCACGTTCCTGCACCATGAGCATGGCGCCGCCGCGACGACCGAGAATGCTCGGGCAGTCACTGGCCGCCCGCAGAGGCAGGACCTGGATCAGCAATTTGCCGCATGGACTGCTCCAGATTTCGCGCACGCTCCCGATCTCCTGAATCACCCGCGCCAAGCCACCGCGCAAGCGGTATTGCATGCCACCTTCTGCTGCCGCGAAGTCACGTACCACAAGTGAATACAGGCTCAGGAGTTCTCTGGCGCATTCGTTCGCATACATGAGCTCGCCGCTCCTGCGCGAAAAGGCAATCCCCGTGCAGACCAGATCCAGTGCTCCTTCGAGCATGGCAACATTCCATGGATCCTTTGGCGAGCCGACGCTATTCATTCTTGATGGTGGCTTACGCGATTTGACAGGGTTTGGAGTTGGTCGCCGGTTCGGAAGTTCATCCATTCTGATGATGACAAATGCGGAGTAACCGGAACAGACTCCACTTCAACGATGCGCTCGCTGCAATCTCAACCTGCTCCATGAGCCGGGTTGTTCGAGCGGCATCGTCAACCAGGCAAATTTTCTACCAATGGAAGGGAGAAAATCATGTCACCCAAAGTCATTGCCGCAGCTATCCTCGCCCTGGGCGTGGCCAGTCAAGTTCCTGCCGCCCCAGTCAAGGTCACCCCCAATCATCAAACCGGCGCAGTTCATAAGGTCACGTACCACCAAACCGGCATCAAATCCCGGCACGTCAGCAAGGACGCCATTTCGGTCCAGTATGCGGCGCTCCATGAATCCAGTGCGGTACCCCACGAAATCAGAATCCAGAGCGCAGAGGAAGCATTCACGCGCAATTCCTGCTGCCCCTGATTTCGCGTCGAGTTAAGCAAAATCACCCATATGCCCGGCCGCCGCTGCCAACTTCCCCGGCCCCGGGCTAAAGGTGGCGTCTTGTTGCTCTCCACGACCCTGAGCGAAATCCCCACCCGCCTCGCCAGCGCCATCATCAAAACAAAAGCCACGCGAGAAATCGGCCTGCTGCGGTCGACGCCGTAAACCGGGCGATTTCCGGCGCGGGCCGGGAAAGGCATAAGATTGGCGCCATGCGATCGAACCGCCACCCGTTGCATGCCAGCCTCTGCCGCCTTGCGGCAGGCGTCCTCTTTCTGCTGACGGCCGCCCTGTTCCCGCTGGCGGCCGCGGCCCAAGTCTTTTCGAGCGAAGTCCAGCAGTTCCGCGCCATCACCCTCACCGAAAACCTCGAACACCCGTGGGGCCTCGCCTTCCTGCCCGACGGGCGGATGCTGGTGAGCGAGCGACCCGGCCGCTTGCGCCTGGTCGGTGCCGACGGCAGGCTCGATCCGCAGCCGGTGAGCGGCCTGCCGGCGATCGCCGCGGTCGGCCAGGGCGGGCTGCTCGACGTCGCGCTGCATCCCGACTACGCGCGGAACGGCTGGCTCTACCTTTCCTACGCCGGCGAGGGCCCCGGCGGCTACGGCACTGAAGTGCTGCGCGCGAAGCTCGACGGCCATGCGCTGCGCGACGTGCAGGTGATTTTCCGCATGCAGCCCAAATCGAAGCCCGGCCATCATTTCGGCTCACGTCTCGTCTTCGACCGTCAGGGCTACCTCTATATCACCCTCGGCGACCGCGGCGAGATGGAGCGCGCCCAACGCATCGACGACCACGCCGGCTCGGTCATTCGCCTGCACGACGACGGCCGGGTGCCGGCCGACAATCCCTTCGTCGACAGGCCGGGGGCGAAGCCGGAGAAATTCACCCTCGGCAACCGCAATGTCCAGGGTGCCGCGCTGCATCCGCAAACTGGCGAGGTGTGGGCGCACGAGCACGGCCCGCAGGGCGGCGACGAGGTCAATATCCTCCGCGCCGGCGTCAATTACGGCTGGCCGGTCATCACCTACGGCCGCAACTACGTCACCGGCACCAGGATCGGCGAAGGCACGGCCAGGCCCGGGATGGCGCAGCCGCTGCTGCAATGGACGCCGTCGATCGCGCCCTCGGGGATGGCCTTCTACACCGGCGAGCGCTTTCCGCGGTGGCGCGGCAACCTATTCGTCGGCGCGCTCAAGTTCCAGATGCTGGTCCGCCTGCAGCTGGATGGCGAACGCGTCGTCCACGAGGAGCGCCTGCTCGACGGCGCGCTCGGCCGCATCCGCGACGTTCGCCAAGGCCCCGACGGGCTGCTCTACCTGCTGACCGACAGCCCGCGGGGCCGCATCGTCCGCCTCGAACCGCTGCCGGCCGCCGGCGCGAAATAACCCCACGATTCAAGGGCTTGATTTTCCCGGCCAGGTCGGCGATAGTTCGCGCTCGTTTTCATTTTCACGCATCCCCATCCGCATGAACGCACACCGTACCTTCCGCTCCGCCGCTGCCCGCGCAGTGTCGCAGGTCATCGTACGCGTCGTCATCGTAGGCGTCATTACGCACGCGCCGTCGCGGATCGGGTAAGCAAGCAAGACAGCAGATTTCCCAAACCCCCGCCGGCGCAAACGGCGGGGGTTTTTGTTTGCAGCTCCGCCGGAATCGCCAGAACCCGAAAGGAGCCTTGCATGACCGAAACCCTCACCGGCGCCCAGATCGCCATCCGCCTGCTAGAACGCCAGGGCGTGCGTACCGTCGCCGGCATTCCCGGCGGCGCCATCCTGCCGATCTACGACGCCCTCGGGCAATCGGCGCTGATCCACCACGTCCTCGCCCGCCACGAACAGGGCGCCGGCTTCATGGCCCAAGGCATGGCGCGCGCCAGCGGCCAGCCGGCGGTCTGCCTCGCCTCCTCCGGCCCCGGCGCGACCAACCTGCTGACGGCCATCGCCGACGCCAAGCTCGATTCGATCCCGCTCGTCGCCATCACCGGCCAGGTGCCGAAGGCGATGATCGGCACCGACGCCTTCCAGGAAGTCGACACCTACGGCCTGTCGATCCCGATCACCAAGCATAATTTCCTCGTCACCTCGGCCGAGGAACTGCTCGACGTGATTCCGCGCGCCTTCGGCATCGCCGCCTCCGGCCGCCCCGGCCCGGTGCTGGTCGACATCCCGAAGGATGTGCAGACGCAGGCCATCGAGGTCGCCGACTGGCCGGCGCCGGGCGCCCGCGAACTGCCGCCGGCGGCCGATGCCTGGGCGATTTCCGAAGCGGCGGCGATGATCAACGGGGCCAAACGCCCCATCCTCTACCTCGGCGGCGGCGTTGTGCATGCCGGTGCCTCGTCGGTTGCGGTCGACCTCGCGGAAAAGGCCAATTTGCCCACGGTAATGACGCTGATGGCGCTCGGCGCGATGCCGGTCGACCATCGCCTGTCGCTCGGCATGCTGGGCATGCACGGCGCCCGCTGTACCAACCTGGCGCTCGACGAGTGCGACCTGCTGATCGCCGTCGGCGCCCGCTTCGACGACCGCGCCACCGGCAAGGTCGCCGCCTTCTGCCCGCAGGCCAGGATCATCCACATCGACATCGACGCCGCCGAACTCGACAAGATCAAGACCGCCCACGTCGGCATCGCCGCCGACGTGCACGAGGCGCTCGTCCGCCTGCTGCCGCTGGTCAGTGAAAACGACCGCAAAGCCTGGGTCGACCGTACCGATGCCCTGAAGCGCGATTTCCCGCAGCACATGCCCGACCTCGACCAGCCGCTGTCGCACTTCGGCCTGATCCGCACCGTCGCCGCCTGCCTCGACGACGAGGCCATCATCGCCACCGACGTCGGCCAGCACCAGATGTGGGTCGCCCAGGGCTACCCGCTGCGCCGCCCACGCCAGTGGCTGACCTCCGGCGGGCTCGGCACGATGGGTTTCGGCGTGCCGGCCGCCATCGGCGCCGCGCTGGCCGAACCGCAGCGCACCGTCGTCTGCTTCACCGGCGACGGCTCGATCCTGATGAACATCCAGGAACTGGTCACCGCCGCCGAGGAGAACGTCAACGTCAAGATCGTGCTCATGGACAACGCCTCGCTCGGCCTGGTGCATCAGCAGCAGACGCTGTTCTATGGCGAGCGGTTGTTCGCCTCGCAGTTCAAGGCGACGCCGGATTTCGTCAAGGTCGCGCAAGGCTTCGGCATCGCCGCGGTCGACCTCGACACCGCCGCCAATCCCTGCGCCGCGCTGATGGACGCCATCGCCCGCCCCGGCCCCTGCCTGATCCACGCCAGCATCGACGTCGAGCAGAAAGTCTTCCCGATGGTGCCCCCCGGCGCCGCCAACCACGAAATGATCGGAAACTGAACATGAATGCCATCAACCGCAACGAACTGCAGGCCCTCTCCCGCGCCGTTCTCGAAATCGACGTCAACAACCACCCCGGCGTCATGTCGCATGTCATCGGCCTCTTTTCCCGGCGCACCTACAACGTCGAGGGCATCCTCTGCCTGCCGGTCGGCGACGGCGCGTGCAGCCGCATCTGGCTGCTGGTCAACGAGGACCAGCGCCTGCCTCAGATGATCAGGCAGGCGGAAAAGCTGGAGGACGTCATCGCCATCCGCCGCCACAACGCCGACCACGCGGTGTTCAGCGAACTGGAGGCCTTCTTCCGGCCCTGACGGTGGCGCCGCGCCGACGCCGATGATCCGGACGCTGTCGCGTCTTCGCGGGAAACAAGGAGGGCGCGGCGTCTGTCAAACGCTTGGTCGGGTTTCAACGGAGATTCGCGCATGCCGTCTTGCAGGTTTGGCTGGTTCAGGCATTTGGCCGGATGGCCGCTCCTGCTGGCGGCGCTGGTCTTGGGCGCTGGCGGACTGGCGGCGCCGGGCGCCGGCAGCGTGCTCGTCCTGCGGCTGGAGGGCGCGATCGGCCCGGCCACCGTCGACTACATCCGCGGCGGCCTGACGCGCGCCGCCGCATCGGGCGCCGGGCTGGTCGTCATCGAGATGGATACGCCGGGCGGCCTCGACACCTCGATGCGCGCGATCATCAAGGACATCCTCGCTGCGCCGGTTCCCGTCGCCACCTTCGTTTCCCCTGAAGGCGCCCGGGCGGCGAGTGCCGGTGCCTACATCCTGTATGCCAGCCATGTCGCCGCGATGGCGCCGGCGACCAATCTCGGCGCGGCCACGCCGGTCGCCATCGGCATCGGCGGCGAGCAGCCCGGCGCCAAGCCGGCGGCCGGCAGCGGCAAGAAGGAAGCCGAATCGCCTGAATCGACTGCCAAGCCGCTCGCCGGTAGCGACGCGATGACGGCCAAGTCGGTGTCCGATGCCTCCGCCTACATCCGCAGCCTGGCGCAGTTGCGCGGTCGCAATGCCGAATTCGCCGAACGCGCGGTGCGCGAGGCGGCCAGCCTGTCGGCGGCCGAGGCGCTGGAAAACAAGGTGATCGACCTCGTCGCCGTCGACCTGCCGGACCTGCTCGCCCGCCTCGACGGTCGCCAGGTCGTGCTGGGCAGCGGCACGGTGACCCTGGCGACCGCCAAGGCCACCATCGAGCGTCTTGACCCGGACTGGCGCAACCGCATCCTTGCCGTGATCACCACGCCGCAAATCGCGCTGATTCTGATGATGATCGGCATCTACGGCCTGTTTTTCGAGGCCACCTCGCCCGGCTCCATCGCCCCCGGGGTGGTCGGCACCATCTCGCTGCTTATCGCGCTCTACGCCTTCCAGCTGCTGCCGGTGAACTGGGCCGGCGTGGCGCTGCTGGCGATCGGGGCCGGACTGATGCTGGCCGAGGCCTTCGTGCCGAGCTTCGGGGTGCTCGGGGTCGGCGGCTTCGTCGCCTTCGTCGTTGGCGGGCTGTTCCTGATGGATGCCGAGGCGCCCGGTTTCGGCATTCCGCTCGCCCTGATCGGCGGGCTGGCGCTCGCCAGCCTGGCAACCCTGCTGATGATCGGCAACTTCGCGGTGCGCAGTCACAAGCGACCGGTGGTCAGCGGGCGCGAGGAAATGACTGGCGCCCTCGGCACAGTCAGCGGCCCGGCCGACGGCGGCGACTGGTGGGTGACCGTGCATGGCGAGAACTGGCGCGCCCGCTCGGCGGCGCCGCTCGCCACCGGCTACCGGGTGCGCGTCGACCACCTCGACGGCCTCACCCTGGACGTTTCGCCGGTCGGCGATTCCTCAACATTCGGGAGTACATCATGATCGACCTGCAACTCGGCTTCCTTCCCCTGCTGCTGGCGCTCGCCTTCCTCGCCTTCAGCTCGATCAAGATCCTGCGCGAATACGAGCGCGGCGTGATCTTCATGCTGGGCCGCTTCTGGAAGGTGAAGGGGCCGGGCCTGGTAATCGTAGTCCCCGGCATCCAGCAGATCGTCAAGGTAGACCTGCGCGTGGTGACCATGGACGTCCCGCCGCAGGACGTCATCTCGCGCGACAACGTCTCGGTCAAGGTCAATGCCATCGTCTTCTTCCGCGTCGTCGATCCCGAGAAGGCGATCATCCAGGTGGAAAACTTCCTCGTCGCCACCAGCCAGCTCGCGCAAACCACGCTGCGGGCGGTGCTGGGCAAGCATGAACTCGACGAAATGCTCGCCGAACGCGAGCGCCTCAACCTCGACGTGCAGCAGATCCTCGATGCCCAGACCGATTCCTGGGGAATCAAGGTGACCAACGTCGAGATCAAGCACATCGACCTCAACGAGAGCATGGTGCGCGCCATCGCCCGCCAGGCCGAAGCCGAACGCGAACGGCGCGCCAAGGTGATCCACGCCGAAGGCGAGAAGCAGGCGGCGCAGGCCCTGCGCGAGGCGGCCGAAATGCTCTCGCGCGAACCGGCGGCGATGCAGTTGCGCTACCTGCAGACGCTGACCCAGATCGCCGGCGACAAGAGCTCGACGCTGGTCTTCCCGGTGCCAGTGGATATCCTGCGCAATCTGTTCGAGCGCGCCACGAAAGGCGCGCCTTCGCAGTCCTGATTCGCCCTGCTTTCCGGCCCGACCGGCGCGACATCAAATCAGCGGGCGGTGCGGACAGCTATACTCGCTGCCTGTCCATCACCCCACGTTCGACATGTCCAGCAATCTCCCCGCCTGGCAGCCCCAGGCCACCTATTCCGACATCCTTTACGAAGCCGCCGAAGGCATCGCCAGGATCACCATCAACCGGCCCGAGCGGCGCAACGCCTTCCGCCCGGAAACGGTGAAGCAGCTGATCGACGCTTTCCACCGCGCCCACCACGACAACGCCATCGGCGCCATCATCCTGACCGGCGCCGGCAGCGAAGCCTTCTGCTCGGGCGGCGACCAGACGGTGCGTGGTGCCGAAGGCTACATCGACGAAGGCGGGACGCCGCACCTCAACGTGCTCGACCTGCAGATGCAGATCCGCCGCTGCCCGAAGCCGGTGGTGGCGATGGTCGCCGGTTTCGCCATCGGCGGCGGCCATGTGCTGCACCTGGTCTGCGACCTCACCATTGCCGCCGACAACGCCCGCTTCGGCCAGACCGGGCCGCGCGTCGGCAGCTTCGACGCCGGCCTCGGCGCCGGGCTGATGGCGCGCACCATCGGCCTCAAGCGCGCCAAGGAAATCTGGCTGCTGTGCCGCCAATACGACGCCGCGACCGCCCTGGACTGGGGGCTGGTCAACGCCGTCGTGCCGGTAGAAAAATTGGAAGAGGAAACCGTGAACTGGTGCCGCGACATGCTCAAGCTCTCGCCGATGGCGCTGCGCATGATCAAGGCCGGTTTCAACGCCGACACTGACGGCCTCGCCGGCATCCAGGAACTCGCCGGCAACGCCACCGGCCTCTTCTACATGAGCGAGGAAGGCCAGGAAGGCCGCAACGCCTGGCTCGAACGCCGCCCGCCCGACTTCGGCAAATACCGCAAGCGCCCGTGAAGGTCGTCGCCGCCGACTGGCTGCCCTACTGCCTGCCGTTGCGCTGGCCATGGCAGACCAGCCGCGGCACGCTGAACGAACGCCGCGGCCGCCTGCGCCGCCTGACCACCGATGACGGCCGCACCGGCTGGGGAGACTGCGCCCCGCTGCCGGAATTCGGCATCGACGAAGCCGCCGCCACCGCCTTCGCCGAGGAGAGCGCCACCCTCGACCTCGCCGCGCAACGCGCCGGCCTGTCGCTCAACGCCTGGCTCAGCGGCCGCGCCCCGCTGGCGTCGGTTGCGGTCAACGCCAGTTTCGGGCCGATTTTCACGGTCGACCGCGACAGCCTCGACCAAGCCGCCAGCGCCGGCTACACCGTCGCCAAACTGAAAGTCGGCGTCGCCCCGGTCGACGACGAAATCGCCGCCCTGCAACGCCTCGCCGCCACCCTGCCGCCCACAATGCGCCTGCGCCTCGACGCCAACCGCGCATGGACCTTCGCCGAAGCGCAACGCTTCATCGCCGCCTGCGCCGGCCTCCCGGTCGACGGCCTCGAAGAACCGCTGGCCGCCCCCGACGCGGCCCGGCTCGCCAGCCTGCAAATGGCTGCCGCCTTCCCGCTCGCCATCGACGAATCGATTCATCTCCTCGACACTGCCTTCTTCCACCACGCGCCGGTGCGCCGCCTCGTACTCAAGCCAGCCCGCCACGGCGGCCTGCTCGCCAGCACCGAACTCGCCCTGCGCGCCCGTGCCAGCGGCATGGAAGTCATCGTCACCGCGGCCCTCGAAAGCGCCTGCGGCATCGCCACCCTCGCCCACCTCGCCGCCGCCGTGGCACCCGACGCCGTGCACGGGCTGGCGACCGGCGAATGGCTGGCCAGCGATGTCGGCCTGTCACCGCCCATCATCGACGGGAGAATGCAATTGCCGAAAGGCGACGGGATCGGCTTCGCGATGGCCGGAGCCCGTTGAATCGCCCGGGAACGCAAGTCATGGCTGCCGCGCTATTGGGTGGCAGCCGGGGACGCCGCAAGAAAGTAGGGGAACCCTGACAGAGATCGCAGTGTTGCCTGACACCGATCAAGCGATCCGCCGCTATTGCCCGAACAGGGAAGCAGCCAAGATTCGGCTCATCGCCCGGAAAGCGGTTGTCACCGTGGGCTTAACAGACGAGGCCATATGAATCAGCACTTCGATTTCATTTCACAAAGCGTCAATCTTTTCCGCGAGGTGAGCACGGCGCTGCTATCGGGTTCGGAGCAGATGTTCTCCCTGCAACTCGATGGTGCACAGTCCTGCGTTGCCCGTGGCAGTGACCATTGGCGGCTGGTTTGTTCCGGCCTGAATGCCATGCAGGGGCCAGGGCCGTCTGCGGACATGGTGCAGTCGGGAATACGCAATGCCATCGCGATGACCCGTGACAATGTGCTGGCGGCTTCGGACTATCAATTGGCCGCGTTGCATCTACTGCGACGTCAGGGCACCGAGTTGCAGAAAGCCATCGCCGCATCGTTCAACCGCCATCTTGCCAATATCGGGCGGGAACACGTTCCTGGCAAGTGAACCGTCAGGGTGGCGCGGATTTCCCTGAAATACGCTGCCTGGATCAAGGGAGACACCACCCGGATAACCCGCTGATCAACCATCCTAACCGCAATAGAGCCATCCGGACCCAAGTAAAGACAGCAACCGACAAGCGTTGCAGAGCGACCAAAGGAGATTTCGCATGATTGATGACAACACTGCAGAAGAAGCCGACGAAACCCATGAGCATTTCGTCAAGCGCGCCGGCGATGTGTTTCCGGTGAGTTATGTCCGGTCTTGGTCGCGGGTCGAACGGGCTGTTTTCAACCACCTCGTCGCGCAACTCATCAATAACTATCGCTACGCTGCCATTACCAATGAAATGCTCAGACGGTGCCGGGACGACATGGAGGAGATCGTCCGGCGACTTCTGGCTCGGGCAGCCTGAATTCGTTGCCACCGTGCATGTTCGTTATCTTCGATAAACCAATATTTGGCAGCGAGGTGTTCCTGTGGCAATTACCGCAAACGTTGGTGCCCTGCCCGACGGATTTGTTGCATCACTGAGCGATGGTCACAGCATCGAGGCCAGCGGTCTGGGCGAACTGGCCAAATCGGTCTTCGGCGTGGGCGTGGCTGCTGGTGATGTCCAATACGATTGGCGTGCCGGGCAGCGGATGCTCACCGCAGGTCAACAAGCAGCCTTCGCTGCCGAGATGCGCCGGCTTGGGCAAATCGCGTCTTCTTCCGCACGCGTGCAACATTACGAATACCTGCTGGCTCAGCGGCAGCCTGAACTGATGAAATGACGCATCGCGGTCGATGGCGGCAACTGCGGCACACTTCGCGACCGCATCGCCAACGCTTGCTGCGGCGAGAATCAGGCAATCAATACCGGATTTGAACGGACGGTGCGCGCCGATCACCAGGGGATAGGCTTGCGGTCACGGAAGAAGCCGCCAGTGGGCCCGTCATCGGGCAGCGTGGCGAGCCAGATCACCGTGTCGATACCCTCCGCGAGCGTACGCGGGGCATCGGGGCCACCGAGGTCGGTCCGGCACCAGCCCGGACAGACCGAATTGACCTTGATCCCGCTGCCTGCCAGCTCGGCGGCGAGAATCCGTGTCACGGCATTCACGGCGGTTTTTGAGATGCGATACGCTGGCGCACCTGCCTGCATGTCCGATAACTGGCCCATCCCGGAAGCGAGATTGACCACTCGGCCGGCATCGCTCGCACGCATTAACGGGATCAGCGCCTGAGTCACCCGCAGCACCCCGTAGAGGTTGGTTTCCAGGGTCGCACGCAGGATTTCCAGCGGGAGATCGAGCAGACTCGCGCTGTAACGGTCGAGCGAAATGCCGGCATTGTTGATCAACACATCAACGCGACCGAAGCGCTCTCCAAGCCACGCTGCCAGCGTGACCACCGAATCGTCGTCGCTGACGTCGAGCGGGTGGCACGCGATCCGGTGACCTGCCGACCGGAGTTCTGATCGCAAGCTTTCAAGATCCTCCGGACGGCGCGCCGTGGCAACGACCATGTGCCCTTCGACAGCCAGATGCCTCGCTGCCGCACGTCCGAGACCGCGACTGGCGCCGGTGACAACGCTGATGCGTTGACCGGTCATGCCGGATCTTCCTGCCAGCGCCAGCGGAACGCCCCTGGCGTCAACTCCGGGGCGATCTCAGCGCGCCACACGTCCGCTCCCGAAATTCAGGGTGATCTTCTCGCGCTGCCGATGACAAGATCTTCCGGGAATACGCTGCTCGCGCGCCGCCCAAACTACTCATGGGGCCAGCTCAAATCTATGCGGCTTGCCGCTGGGAATGGACGCTTGCCGTCCTGTTGCCTTTCTTGTCAGCGGAACGAACCAGCTTGACCCTTGGAGACTGCGCACCCAGGGATTCGGTAAACAACTGTCGTGCTTCGGCGGCCTGTCTCTGGAATATGCGCAAGCCTTCCATCTGGCAGTCCGAAGCGGCGAGCACACAATCGCGCGCGACCTGGAGCGCATTGCGCATGCCAGCCGGCACGATTTCCGACCAATGCTCGGGGTCTTGTGCGGCGCTGGCTTCGGACAGCACCATTCTCAACTGCTGGCTGCCAAGGGCGATGAATGCCTGCGCACTGTCCAGTTGCCAGAAAATCATTTCCTCGGAACCCGAGAGGGTTACTGTGCCGAGGTCACGGAAAAGGCTCATGCTTTGGGAAAACTGCTCGAATTGCTCATTCATGTGACAACACCTCGCGAACGCAATGTCAGGGATCACGACATCCATGCTGGGAAACATTCCCCACCATGGACGCTGCAAAATCAAATATTCGCACCCGCCACACGAGGAAAATATCGGCGTATTTCGTGACCGATGTCGGAGACGGTCGCGATCGCTGTAGGGATTGACCTACGAAGAGCGGTGAACCGGCTACTGCCCCAACTTGTGTTTCAGAACGTAGCGCGTAATGTCAGTGTTGTGCTGCAGGCCCAGTTTTTCCATGACCCGTGCGCGATAGGTGCTGACAGTCTTGGGACTGAGGTGGAGTCGTTCGGCGATTTCGACCAGCGGCGTTCCCCGGCTGAGCATCTGCATTACGTCGAACTCCCGGGCGGACAATGCATCATGCGGCAGTTTCCGGGATGTTGGCAGCGATCCGCAGAGCAGTTTCTCGGCCAGGTTCGGGCTCAGGTAGCGCTCGTCCGAACTGGCGCGACGGATCGCGACCAGGATTTCCTCCGGACTGCAATCCTTCGGCAGATAGCCGATGGCGCCCGCTTCCAGCGCGGTCATCGCGTAATCGTCCTCGGCATACATGCTGAACACCAGGACCGGCAAGTCGGGCTGGCTCCGCTTGATCTGCTTCAGCACCTCGATCCCGTTCATGTCGGGCAATCCGATATCGAGAAGTACCAGATCCCATTTTCCGGTCTCGACCATTGCCAACCCTTCGGCGCCGGTGCGGGCCTGCCCGGCGATTTCGAATCCGCCGACGTTGCCGAGAAACTGCTTCAGTCCACCGCCAACGATGGCGTGGTCGTCAACGATCAATATCCTGATCATGCCGTTGCTCCTTTGCATCTTTGCTGGCCATTGCGCCTTCAGTGGGTTCAGAAATGTTGCCGCGCGGGACTGCCACGGATGCGAGCTGTTGCCGGAACACCCTGGCGTGCTCCGATAATTGCCTGCCAAGCGGGGCCAGGAGTATGACGACGGTTCCGGCATCGGGCGAACTGATGACCGACAGGTGGCCTCCCGCCATGCCGAGTCGGCGTTCAATGTTCAGGAGGCCGGAACCTTCCTGCTCGGCGGTCGTATCGAAGCCACCTCCCCGGTCGCGGACGGTAATGCGCAGCATGTGGTCAGGCGCATGCTCCAGAACCACTTCGACGAACGGAGTGCCGGCATGCTTGACCACGTTCATGAGCAGTTCGCGCACCGCCTTGAAGCACAGCAGGCGAATCGTCATGCTGACAGGTTCGGCATCCGGTGCTGCAACCAGATCCACCTCGAGCCCATAATTCGCGCGTACCCAGCGGCAAAGCGACTCCAGCGCAGGCACCAGTCCGCGCTCGCGGATCAGCGGCGGGTTCAACTCGACGCTGAGCGTGCGCGCAGTCTGGATGACCTGCGATATGTGTTCCTTGGCCTCGGCGATGCTTTCCAGTATTTCAGCGCGCGAAGTACGCCCGTCGAGTCCACTCAGGCGGAGCCGTGCGGCGACCAGCCCCGGCTGGACGCTATCGTGAAGCAATTCGTAAAGGCGATCACGCTCCCGTTGTTCCGCATGCGTCAGCTCGCCGGCCAGTTCGCTCAGGTGCGCCGCCTGCTCGGCCGCTATCGCAGCAAGCCGCTCGTTGGCCTGATGGAGATGGTCCTTGACCAGGCGAGGCTCGGTAACGTCCTGGGTAATGCCGAAGCCACCCACCACATCCCCTCGCTCGTCGAACTCCAGTTCCGCCTTCTCCTTTACCCATTTCACCTTCCCGTCAATCAGCAGGCGATGCTCGATATCGTAAAGTTCACCGGCAAGCCCCGCCTTCCACATGCGGTCCACATACTCCCGGTCATCGGGATGCACCCGCGAGAGAAAGGTCTCGTAACTCAGCGGCGTGCCTTCGGAAATCTCGAATATGCGGTAATTCTCGGCCGACCAGGTCAGCTCGTTGCGCCGCACATCGAGGCGCCAGCTACCGATTTTGCCGACGGCCTGCGCGCGAACGAGGTCGTCCTCGCTGGCCCGCAATGCCAGTTCAACCAGTCTGGCGTGCGTAACGTCCTCCGCCAATATGATGATGCCACCGACGGCGCCGCTCTCGTCAGTCCAGGGATGTACTGCCCAGCGCAACCAATGCTTTGATCCGTCGGCCTTGACCCACATATCCATGTCATTTTTGATGGCGACGCCGGCCAGCGCTTCGCGATGGACCCGTTTCCACTCCTCCGAGAGGTCCGGATTGACCTCGTAGTGGTTGCGACCGACCAGACTGCTGAATCCGCGGCCATAGTCGGCGAGCCAGCGATGGCTGGTCGCAAGGTAGTTCAGGTCGCGATCGAACATGGCAATGCTGACCGGTGCCTGCTCGACGAATGTCGTTAATTGCCTGCGGCTGTTGATCAGCGCCTGCTCGGTCTTTCGGCGCTCGCTGATGTCGCGCAGGATGATCGTGAAGACCGGCTCTCCGGACACGTCGGTCCGGGAAATCGAGGCTTCGATGGGAAATTCGGTGCCGTCACGACGAAGCCCGTTCAAGTTGCCCTGCGATGCAATTTTCCGGTTGGGCTCCCCGGCTTCGGCAAATCGTCGCATATGGCCGACATGGATTTGGCGGTGGCTGGCCGGGATCAGGTCATCGATCGAGCGCCCCAGCATCTCGTTGGCGGGATAACCGAAAATCTGTTCGGCTGCAGGATTGAAAAGGAAAATGCGTTGTCGGGCATCCACGGAAATGATGCCATCCATCGCCGAATCAATGATGCCGTTCAGCCGGACGTTGCTCTCCGCCGAGGCCGCCTCGAGCTGCTTGCGGCGCATGATTTCATCCTGCAAGCGGCGCCGCTCCAGTACCGCCTGGCGCTGGAAATAATGTATGACCCCGAGAATCGCCAAGGCCGATGCCACAAAAAATCCGATTCGCGGCAATATCGGCAGGAGTTCCGCGAAATCCCAGCGAGGTGCAATCAAGCTGACGGCGCCGGCCGGCGCAGCCAGCGCTACAAACAGCAACCCCGGACCGAAGCCGCACAGAAACACGGTGATCGCCAGGCCTGGAAAGAAGGTCGAATAGGCCAGCCCCGCGTCAATGGGCTGAATTGCCATGCGTATTGCCAGCGTGACGGCCAGAATCGCCAGCGCCAGCAGGTATCTCGCCCACGCAGGCAATTTCAGGTAGCGACTGGTCGGATCATCCACGGGATTGTTGTGATCTGCACGACATTCTGGATAAAGTGGCAACCGGAACAGGACGATCGCCGCCAATCCGGACACTGCCATGTTTTTCGGAAAAGATAGCAGAAACAATCTCCCTTTGGCATCAGGTTTCCCTGTCATGGTGGCCGGCGAATCCATGACACCGACTTTCACCACGAAGGACGCTTGCGGGATTCCTGAGGCCCGGCGCTGTAACAGATCAATGCCACAGGCCGGTTGAAACATAACGCTCTCCGGTGTCACCGAGTACCGTAACCAAGGCACTTCTTCCCCCGCTCGCCGCCTGGCGCAATGCCGCCTCGACAAAGGCACCGAAGGAAGGCCCGCCATGGAGCCCGATCCCGGCCAAGCGGCGGCACATTGCCGCCGCCAGATCGAGGGTGACCGGACAACGCCGGTCGATCAGGGTCTCGTCGAGGAGCGGCGGCACGATGTCCCCCGGGTGGCCCAGGGTGGCTCAAGCCGACCGATTCCGCCCTACGAACCCATCACCATCTTTCCCGTCCAGGTGGAAAGCGGCTTGGCCCGGGTAAGGGAGGATCGTTTCGACTGACGCGGAGCGCGGCTTTTCAGATAGCTGCGTAAATGATTTCCACAGCTTCGCCGATTAACGGAAACCCTGCCTACCAAGGACCCTCGACCCGATTCCCGGCAAATTCACGCCCCCCGTTCTCCCCTGCAAGGCCCCGCCGCCCCCAGTTTTCTTGATCTGCCTCGCCGCCGCCCCGCGCCGGGCTCCTTATAATCCAAGGCTTATGAAGCCCAACGGATCGCTCGCCCGTCACCTCGCCACCGCCGCCCGGCGCCGGCCGGCGGCGCTCGCCCTGAGCTGCGCCGGGCAGAACTGGAGTTTCGCCGAACTGCTGGCCGATACCGGCGCGCTGGGCGCGACGCTGGCGGGCGGCGCGGCGCCGCTCGTCGTTTCCGGCAGCAGCCTCGAACTCGCCCGCCATGCCTATGCGTGCAGCCTCGAAAATCGGCCTTTCTGGCCGGTCGACCGCAACCGTTCGGTGCACTGGACCGGCGAGCTGCCGACCCGCATCGCGCTGGTGATTTCGACCAGCGGCAGCGAGGGCGAGCCGCGCGGGGTGCTGTTGAGCGACGCCAGCCTCGACGCCGCGGCGGCCGCCGCCAACCGCCATCTGCCGCTGCGACCGGGCGACCTGTGGCTGGATTGCCTGCCGCTGCACCACATCGGCGGCCTCGCCATTCTCTGGCGTTGTGCGCGCGCCGGGGCGGCGGTGCTGCTGCACGACGGTTTCAACGCCGACGCGGTGGCCGCTGACCTGGCGCGCCAGCCGGTCACCCATCTCTCGCTGGTGCCGGCCATGCTGGCCCACCTGCTGGAAACCGGCGTCGCGCCGCCGGCCAGCCTGCACCACGTGATGATCGGCGGTGCCGCGCTGGCGCCGAGCCTTTATGACAAGGCGAGCAGCGCGGGCTGGCCGCTCAACCCGAGTTACGGGATGAGCGAGACGGCGGCCCAGATCGCCACGTGGACGCCGGCCGACGGGCCGTGGCACAAAGGTCTGGTCGGCCGCCCGCTCGGCAAGAACGAAATCGCGCTTGCCGCCGACGGGCGCATCCGCATCCGCGGGCCGCAGCTCATGACCGGCTACCTCGATGGCGGCGGGATCGATGCCGACGGCTGGCTGACCACCGGCGACCTCGGCGAAATCGACGCTGCCGGGCGGTTGACCGTCACCGGCCGCGCCGACGACATGCTGATCAGCGGCGGGCGCAACGTGCATCCGCTGGAAGTCGAATCCTGTCTCGCCGCCTGCCCCGGCGTCCGCGACGTGGCGGTCACCGGCCTGCCCGACCCGGTGTGGGGCGACCTCATCGTCGCGCTGGTGGTCGGTGACGCCGAACCGGCGCGCCTGCGCGCCTGGAGCGCCGCGCGCCTGCCCGGTCCGGCCCGCCCACGGCGCATCGTCCGCCTGCCCGGCCTGCCACGCAACGCCGCCGGCAAGCTCGAACGCGCCGCCCTGCGCCGTCTCGCCCGCGAGGCCGGCGCATGATCGCCGCCCTGCGCCGGCACCTGGCCGACCCCACCCTGCCCGCGCGACTGCGCACGCTGGCCGCCGACGTGCCGGCCGCGACGCCGCTCAGCATCACCATCGACCTCGGTCCGACAGCTGCCGACTGGCTGGCCGCCCTGCCGGCCGCCGGACCCTTCTGGTACCAGGCGCGCCCGGCCGCCGGCCTCTACCGGCTCGGCATCGGCCATGCCTTCCAGATCGCCAGCGCCGGCCCGCAGCGTTTCGCTGCGCTCGACAACGCCTTCGCCGGGCTGGCCCGCCACTGGCGCCACGACGGCGCGCCACTGGCCTTCTGCGGCTTCGCTTTCGATGAGCACAACATCGCGCCGCTGCCCAACATCCTCCTCGCCATTCCCGCCGTACTGCTCGAAAGCCGCGCCGGCCGCAGCCGGGCGATCCTCAGCACGCCGGCCGGCCGCATCGCCGGCGCCCCCGATCTTTGGCGGCAACTGCTGGCCCGTCCCGCCCCCCGGCCGCCGCTGCGGCTGGCGCCCGCCGCCGACCCGACGCTGGCCGACCGCGCCTGGATCGCCCGCGTCAACGCCGCGCTGCGCGCCATCGCCGGCGGCGAGGTCGACAAGATCGTGCTCGCCCGCCACCGCCAACTGGCCGGCGACGGCCTGGCGGCCGCCGGCCGTGTGCTCGCCGCCCTCGGCGCACAGCAGCCCGATAGCCTGGTCTATGCCCACGGCACCGGCACTGCCATCTTCCTCGGCGCCACGCCCGAGCGCCTGATCCGCCTCGCCGGGCACCAGCTCGCCGCCGATGCGCTGGCCGGCACCGCGTGGAGCGGCTCGCTCGATCTCGACGCGCCCAAGAACCGGCGCGAGCAGTCGCTGGTCGTCCGCGCCATCCTCGCTGCGCTGGCCGGCCACTGCAGCCTGCCGCCGCAGGCCGGGCCGGTCAGCGTCCGCCAGGCCGGCGCGATCGCCCATCTGCACAGTCGGATCGCCGGCACGGCGGCCTCCGGCGTGACGCTGTTCGATCTCGTGCGCGCTCTGCATCCGACCCCGGCCGTCGGCGGCTTTCCCGGCCCGGCGGCGCTCGACTGGCTGGCGCGCCACGGCGAACGGCGCAGCGCCTGGTACAGCGGCGGCTTCGGCAGCCTCGCTCCGAATGGCGACGGGGAATTCGCGGTCGCGCTACGTTCCGCGCTGCTGACCGCCGACGGCATCGAGCTACATGCCGGCGCCGGCATCGTCGCCGGGTCCGATCCGCACCAGGAACTGGCCGAGACCGAGGCCAAGTTCGGCACCCTGCTCGCCGCCCTCGCCGGGCACCGGGACGACCTCCGGAGCGCCCACGCCTGAGCCGGCCGCTGTCACACGGCGGAAACACAAGTGCAACAAAATGACGGGCTTGAAGCATATACTTCAAGGAAAAGAGGAGATTTCGATGACCCGTCAACACATCAAACCGCGCTTTCCTGCCGAGGACTATCTCAACCGGGAACTGAGCATGCTGGCCTTCAACCGGCGCGTCCTGGCCCAGGCTCAGGACGAGCGCGTGCCCCTGCTCGAACGGCTGCGCTTCCTGTGCATCGTCTCCAGCAACCTCGACGAATTCTTCGAAATCCGCATGGCCGGCCTCAAGGAGCAGATCAAGGCCCACGTGCCGGCCATCACCACCGACGGCAAGACGCCGCAGGAGTCGTTCCGCCTGGTTTCCGCCGAGGCGCACGCCATCGTCGCCGAGCAGTATCGCCACCTCAACGACGTCATCCTGCCGCTGATGGCGGAACAGGGCATCCGTTTCCTGCGCCGCTCGAAATGGACCGAGGCGCAGCGCGAATGGATCCGCGATTATTTCGTGCGCGAGATGGTGCCGGTGCTGACGCCGATCGGACTCGACCCCTCGCACCCCTTCCCGAAGGTGCTCAACAAGAGCCTCAACTTCGCTGTCGAACTGGAAGGCAAGGATGCCTTCGGCCGCAGTTCGAACGCCGCCATCGTCCAGGCGCCGCGCGTGCTGCCGCGCGTCACCCGCCTGCCGGAGGAGCTGGCCGGCTGCGAGTACGGCTTCGTCTTCCTGTCGTCGATCCTGCACGAATTCGTCGACGAACTGTTCACCGGCATGACGGTGCTCGGCTGCTACCAGTTCCGCGTCACGCGCAATTCCGACCTCTTCGTCGACGAGGAGGAAGTCACCAACCTGCGCACCAAGCTGCAGGGCGAGCTGCCGCACCGCCACTTCGGCGACGCCGTGCGCCTCGAGGTGGCCGAGAACTGTTCCGAGTCAATGACCGAGTTCCTGCTCGCCCAGTTCGGCCTCGGCAGCAACGACCTCTACCGCGTCGAAGGCCCGGTCAACCTGGTGCGCCTGATGCAGGTGCCGGACTGGGTCGACCGCCCCGACCTCAAGTTTTCCGCCTTCGTGCCCGGCCTGCCCAAGGCCGTCGGCAAGGGCGCCAACATCTTCGACAGCATCCGCCGCAGCGACATCCTGCTGCACCATCCCTACCAGTCCTTCGCGCCGGTCATCGAATTCCTCAACCAGGCCGCGCTCGATCCGCAGGTGGTGGCGATCAAGATGACCGTCTACCGCACCGGCACCGACTCGGTGCTGATGCAGTCGCTGATCCGCGCCGCCCAGAACGGCAAGGAAGTCACCGTCGTCGTCGAACTGATGGCGCGCTTCGACGAGGAGGCCAACATCGGCTGGGCGACCAAGCTGGAGGAAGTCGGCGCCCATGTCGTCTATGGCGTCGTCGGCTACAAGACGCACGCCAAGGCGCTGCTCATCGTGCGCCGCGAGGAAGGCGGCCTCAAGCGTTACGCCCACCTCGGCACCGGCAACTACCACCCGCGCACCGCCCGCCTCTATTCCGATTTCGGCCTGATGACGGCCAACGAGGAAATCACCCACGACGTCAGCGAAGTCTTCAAGCAGCTGACCGGCCTCGGCAAGGCGCGCACACTGCGCCACCTGTGGCAGGCGCCGTTCACGCTGCAGCCCAACGTCGTCGCGGCGATCCAAGCCGAGACCGCGACGGCGCGTGCCGGCGGCAAGGCGATGGTGGTCGCCAAGATGAACTCCCTGCTCGAACCGGAAACCATCCACGCGCTGTACGAGGCCTCGCAGGCCGGCGTCTCGATCGACCTCATCGTGCGCGGCGTCTGCGCCCTGCGTCCCGGGGTGCCCGGCCTTTCGGACAACATCCGTGTCCGCTCGATTATCGGCCGCTTCCTCGAACATCACCGCGTCTTCTACTTCTACGCCGGCGGCGAGGAAAAGGTCTATCTCTCCAGCGCCGACTGGATGGAGCGCAACTTCTTCCGCCGCATCGAACTGGCCTTTCCCATCCTCGACCCCAAGCTGAAGAAGCGCGTCATCACCGAAGGCCTCAAGTTCTACCTGGCCGACAACCAGCAAAGCTGGGAGATGAACGGCGAAGGCACCTACCAGCGCCGGCGCAGCACCCGCGCCAAACCGCACAATGCGCAGGGGGAACTGATGGCGACGCTGGGCAGCGGCGCCTAGCCGCCTGCTGCGGTCGACCATCCGAAACAGGCAAATTCTTCGGGCAGGGCTACGGAGCCAGACGCAGGCTCAGATACGTCCGGGCTTATGCCGGGTTGCGTGCAGACGTCGACCCAAGGCGCCACTGGAATCGGAAGGGGCGCGAACGCAATGGCGTCTTCAACTCGACGACGAGCGCAACTGCCTTCCAGCCGGCCTTTTCGCTGACGCGAATTGATGGCCAGTTATTCCACCAGATCCGGCTATACACCCGGACGAAGCCCCTTGCCGCGAGTTGCCGCGCGCTGAACTGCTTGAGGCAAGTCGCCAGACCCAAACCCCGGTGTTCGGGGGCCGTGACAAGTTCCACCGACTTGGCCTCGTTTCGCTCAAGCGGCCAGAAGTTCCGCCTGCGGCGATAGCCCTCACCGAACCAAATCCACTGAAGCGCCACCAACTCAGACCCAAAAAACACGCCAAAGCCCAGCGCGTCCTCTCCGGAATACCAAGCCTCACTTTGTATCGTCGGTTGCCTCGCCTCACGAACCTCGTCACCGGTGACTTCGGCACAACGATAGCCCTGGGGAAGCGTAGGGGGCTCTGGTAGGGAGTCCAGATCCAGAGAAAATACGCGAAAACAGCAATACTCAACGCCAAGAGTACGAATCAATGCTTTGCCAAGCGCCGCAACAGCCGTCTTCATGTGTTCAGCGTCGAAACACCCGGTTCGAGCGCCCGCTCGCCATACCGGAAGTAATATTCTGACGTCGCATGTCCAATGCCATCAGGAAAATAGCCAAAAACCACTTGGTCAGGAGCAGACTGGTCGAGTGAAACAACGCGCACACCATCAACGGGGCTTGGTAATGGCAGCTCGAACATTCTTGGCTATGGTCGTGGCCGCAACGCGGATAGCGAAATCCTTCCGGCCATTGCTGGCGGGCAAGGCCTCCCTGCACGTCTCTTCCGTTCCAAAGCGGATCTGCCATGCCAGAAAATCAATCGCCAAGGATTTCATGATTCAACTCCGCATCACATTGATCACAATGCGTTCAGCAGAAAAAACTGGAAACGAATTAGCAGCATAATATATTTTTTCGGCTGTTTTATTTCAGGTTTAATACTTTCCAAAAGACTCCCTGAAGATTTTTGTCAACTGCATGGCCGGGTCAGACACAACCTCGAGGGCACCACGCAATGACGGATAGTTGAGTTTCCAGACGCTCATCGGGTTAATCAGCATTTTTAATGATTTTTTTGGAAAAACGTAGGTTCCTGTAATTTTCGCCGTATTTCCCGCTTCAACGGGAGAAACCCTGTTCGATATCCCAACCTCAATATGATTCAATCCAAGGAAGCGATCTGCCTGAATCGTGTACCACACCCTGGGGTTGCATTCAATAAAATAAACACCATCTTTTGAAACCATCAAATCAAAATTTGCCAACCCTGAATATTTCAGATCACTTATCAGCTTGGAAATGGCGCTGCATATATCGAATCGATCCATAAACAATATGGTATCTTCATCCAGTTTTTTATAGACACTCCAGGAACAGATAACACCGTTCACCGCACATATATTCAATCCAAAAATTTCGCCAACGATAAATTCCTGAATTTGAACGGGATCGTTCCTGCCATGGGACACCTCACCTGCAATATAACGGTCGAATTCCTCCCTGGAGTTAATAAAGCTAACACCACGTCCGCATTCTCCATACAGATCTTTTGCAACAAGTGGAAAGCCTATTTCTTCCAGAGTCTTATCACTCTCCGAAAATGGCGGAAACAACAAGACGGATTTTGGACATTTTATTCCATGGCTTTCCAATAGCGAAACAAAGCTATTCTTGTTATCCAAGGCATCCAGCAACTCGCCAGAGCTACATGGAAAAAATGGCAAATTCGGTTCGAGCAGGGACAATTCATATAGCTGCCCGGCGGAATCAATGTCCGCTGGGAATATAATATCGGCGCGATATGAACGAATCTTCTCCAGAAGGGCATGATTCGATATCTCTGCGGGGAGCAAACAAAAAGAACTAACACAACGACAATGCTTCAAAGCAACGGATTCTTTTTTGGTCAAAACACTAACCTTGTAACCGGAGTTTTTCAGCGCATAAATTCCCTTTAAAGCCAGGACTTCATCGTCCACTAAAACCAATGCCTTTTTCTTCACTTATAAATCCTCGACGGAAAAATGGAGCGCATGATCGCCACCAATTTTTGCGTTATAAATAATTAGCGCCAAAAACGAAGGAACTTCCTTATCGTTCTCCTGAACCCAGATCATGCATTCATCATCTAACGAATGCCCTATAAATTTCCCTATTAATATGACCAACAACCGCAATTTTTTATTTCATTTCCCAACATTATGAAATACCGAATTCGGACGCCTGTCGGTCGCCACCAACAAACTACGAACTGACCCTGGCACGCTCCGCCCGCAAGTAACGAACTACCCGCTGCATCTCTGAAGAATCCTCGTTGTGCGGATCCCAGTAACGGTTGGCTTCGATCAGGACCGGCCCGACGGAGGTCACTGCGATGTCCCACCCGAGGCATCGCGACGGAAGAAAGGCCAATGCCGCCTTCTTGCCGAGGTCCATGATCTCATTCCACATCGGCGGTTGCACGCCCCTCAAACTCAGGCCAGTGGTCGGATGCTTCTCGATCTCATGCAATCCAAAGCCAAAGGGGTGGCGACTTTTCATGAAACATCTCCGCACCGTTCCATCAATCGGATCAATCAAACAAAAAACATTGTTATTTGCTGTCCCGCCGAAGTTAGAGTATTCCGCCTCGAATTCAGCCTTTGCATCAGCCAGACGCCAGCCCACAAGCAATATTCTTACGTCACCAGCGTCGGCGACATACGTAACCAGACGCACCGTCTGCAACGCCGGCGAAGGACTGATCCGGGTCACCTCCTTGTGATTGACCAGCTTCGGCTGAACCAGCCATGAGTCGAAATCGCCATGCCGATCCAGATGCGTCTTCAACGTTTCGCCCACATGCTCCGGGCTGGTATCACCACAGGAAAAAACGAGGACGCCCCGACCGAGGGCACCGTCGCGCGGTTTGATCACATAATCCCCTGGCGGCAATCTTGCTGCGAGGGCATTGATTACGTCCCCGCCTCCAATCTCTTCTCGGTTCATGGAGACGCTGACCCGGGGACTGGTTCTAACTACCGCAACTGTCCTGGCGCTTGGCAAGCCGGCATCTGCACAAAGTCGCTCGAAATCCAGCTTGTTCTCGGTCTGGTTCGTCAGTTCGACGGGATTGAAGCTTTGCTGGAGCTGAATCATATTTTCCTTGCTGATCACTTCAGCAATGTCGCCCCGGGTTTTGGAAACGTTCAGTAGATCCAGTTCAACCATTTCCAATGGTGAGAATCGTCGCGCATACATGTCGAGAAAGCGCAAGCCGGTGGAAATATAGCTGCCACCATAATGCTTGCGGGCTTGCCCGATAATCTCAGCGGCCAACTTGGCCTTTCCGACGGTGGCGCCGAGACGGCCCCAAAAGCTTTGGGTTTGAGAACTCATTTCAGGTTATCTCATCGAGTATTCATTGCAGCTTCGAATCTGTCGCCGAGTGATGATTAGCGGTTGAAACGAAGGATTTTTTTAACTTTGGCCTTGACACCGAATCTTTCCAGCGTATCGCCAAGCCATCCCGAAAAACGTCCTGTCCACCAATGACTATGCGCAAGAATCCTGTTTTTAAATGTATTTTTCAGAAACAGCACATTGGCGCATAACGTTTCGTGCGTGGCAAAAAGGCGCTTGTGGTCGGATTCACCCTCTGTGAAATCGAAATAGCGGAAACGGCCCTCGCCGAACATCTGCTCGACTGCAAGCCATTGCAGTACGGTGCCGACCGACAATTTCATGTAGTCGGGGTCGTACCCTAGATAGGCATAGATCAGCGTTCCATCGTCGATCGGACAATAGAGATACGAAACGGGGCGTTCACGGTCGAACAGGATGTATGCCCGGACCTGATCCTGTGACGCCAGCGACTCCATTTCGCGGACAAACCATTCGCTCTCCGGGATGCCGGCGTCGAGGAGCTTTTCCTGGTAAGTTTTCCTCGCCACCTCACGCGCCAGCGGAAGAAACTCCCGGAGCTCATCGACCGTCCGGTAGGTTTTCCAGGACAGCGCGCCACCCGCATGCTCGGCGTATTTCCTGACTTTGCGATTGATCGTCGACCGGGTCTTGGAGGAGAATTTTTTCTGATAGTCCTCGAACGACGATCGGAAATCGATAACGCAATGCCGATACTGGAGCTGGACGTAGCGCAGGTAATCGCCCGCCACCCCGATCGGCGACAGTGCTTCGGCAACCGGCAGCGCACGCACCAGATAGCCCTGGCTCCCTGGCGCCAGAGGATCGGCAGGCGGCACAGGCTCCCTCACCGGAACCAGGCGCTCGGCCACCTTTACCGACGCCATCTGCAAGGGAAACGTCGCACTGAACAGGGTCCAGTCGCTGAGTTGATACTTTAGCGCGTAATCCCGGCAGGCGCTCCCGTTCATCGGAACCTCCGGCGACCGGCTTGTTCCATCATTCTCATGGCAGTTTTCCAGACTGGGGATTTCAAGGGTGCCGGCTGCAGCGTAGCCAGATCAGGGGTCAAACCCTCGAAGCCGCGCAAGTTGAAAGAATCACGGTTGCGATCAAGGAAGGCGCAGAGCTGACGAAAACGGGAAACCACCACATCGTCCGGGCGATCCCTGGTCGTGTTCAGCAACTCGAAATTGTGAGAAAGGATCATGAACGACCGTCGTCCGGTTTCCAGCGCCTGCCAAAGCAAGCCCTCCATCTCGCGATGCGAGCAGGCAGTCAACTGGGCATGGCGCAAGGCCGTACCGTCGTCATAGACGGTCATGGGATACTCGCAGATGCCGTCGCACTCGAATGCATCCACCAACACCTGGCCCGGACCCACACCACTGTCGAGGCCGAATATCGTGGCGTTGTAGCTACTGTCAAAACGAATGCCATTTGCTACCAGCGCGGTCAACGTATCCCGATTGAAGCCGAAACTGCCGGCCCGGAATGCTGCACATTCGCCACCGCCCGCCTCCGCTATCAGGCGCTTGCCGGCAGCAACGAGAATCTCCTGTTCGCTGCGCGTGTAATAACGAAGGTGCTGCCGCTTGCCCTCGATATTTTCCAACAGGGGTTCGATGGATTCATCCACCCATTCAGGATGCAAATGCAGTTGGATTTCCTGCTTTCCCTCACGCAATAAACCGACGATTTCCTGCAACGGTTGGCTACCGAATCGCGTCGAGAAGAGCGGTTCGACGAAGAAGACCCCAGTCAGTCCATGATCCTCAAGCACCCTCAACGTGTACGGAAGCGCGTAATCTCCATGCGCAGTCGGCCCGTAGACGTAGCGTCTGAAGGCTTCAGGAAACTTCTCGTCGAGATTGTCCCAGCCATCGCACCAGACCTCGACGTCGACCGAGAAAAATACGTCAAGCATTTAAACGGACCTTCGCAAAGGGGTGAGCACCCCTGGCAAAACCAATTGCGGATGAAAAGAATTGAATGAACGCCAATCCATGCTCAATCACCGCCATGGGCTGACGATCCGGAACCCTTGCGCCGACCGTCGTCCGGCGTGAAGAACAGCGCCGTACCAAGGGCGATCAGCGCCAGCGGCCACCACTTGCGCAGCAGGGCAACGAGATCGAATTCGATCAGGTCGAGATTGACCGCCAGCGCGATGGCGCCGATGACGATCAGCGCCACGGACATGAAATTTCCCTTCATCGATTTCCCCTGTTTTCGGACGTCGACCGCAGCATTCGCCGATCAGGCCCGGCGCACGCCGACCACGCCTTCGACATCGTGGATCAGCGTCAGCGTGCGCTGCAGTTGCTGCAGGTTGGTGATTTCGACGGTGAAGCCCATGTGCGCCTTGCCCTGCTTGGACTGGGTATTGACGCCGATGACGTTAAGCTTTTCCTTGGCGAAAATTTCCGAAATGTCGCGCAACAGGCCCTGGCGGTCGTGGGCATCGACCACGATGTCGGCGGCGAAGACGCCGGTGGTCTGCAGCCCCCAATCGGTCTCGATGACGCGCTCGGGATGCAGGGCGGCCAGGTTGGCGAAATTGGGGCAGTCCATGCGGTGGATCGAGATCCCCTTGCCGCGCGTGACGAAGCCCTGGATCTCGTCCGGCGGCGCCGGCTTGCAACAGCGCGCCAGCTGGGTCAGCAGCTTGTCGACGCCGACGATCAGGATGCCCTGGTTGCCGGCGACCGGCTTGCTCGGCCGGGTCTGTACCGCGTCCGGCAACTGGGTTTCGGCGAGCAGGTCGCCGCCGCGCGCCACCGACTGGAAGTGGCGCTGGTTGAGGTCGCCGCGCGCCGCCGCAATGTAGAGGTCGTCGGCGCGCGAAAAGCCGAGCTTGTGGGCGAGTTCGTCGATGTTGGCGCCGGTCTGCCCGGCGCGCTGCAGTTCCTTGGCGATCAGCGCCCGCCCTTCGGACAGCGTTTCCTCGAGCGCCAGGTTGGCAAACCAGGCCCGCACCTTGACCCGCGCGCTCTTGGTGTGGATGTAGTTGAGCGTCGGGTTCAGCCAGTCGCGCGACGGGCCGCCCACCTTGGCGGTGATGATCTCGACCCGCTGCCCGGTCTCCAGCGGCGTGTTGAGCGGCACGAGTTGGCCGTTGACCTTGGCGCCGCGGCAACGATGGCCGAGGTCGGTGTGCACGCGGTAGGCGAAATCGACCGGCGTCGCCCCCTGCGGCAGGTCGACCACCTTGCCCTGCGGGGTGATGACATAGAGCGTCTCGTCGAGCGCCGCCTGCTTGTAATGGTTGATCCAGTCCGAGCTGTCGGCGACTTCCTCCTTCCAGGTCAGCAGCTGGCGCAACCAGGCGATCTTCTCGTCGTAGTTGTCCTCGGCGCTGCGCTTGGTGCCTTCCTTGTAGCGCCAGTGCGCGGCGACGCCGAGTTCGGCGTGCTTGTGCATCTCCCAGGTGCGGATCTGGATTTCCAGGCTGCGCCCGTCCGGGCAGCGCACCGCGGTATGCAGCGAGCGGTAGTAGTTGCCCTTGGGATTCGAGATGTAATCGTCGAATTCCTTGGAAATCGGCGACCACAGGTTATGCACGATGCCGAGCGCGGTGTAGCAGTCCTTGAGGTCGTCGACGATGATGCGCAGGGCGCGGATGTCGTACACCTCCGAGAACTCGACGCCCTTCTTGCGCATCTTGTTCCAGATGCTGTAGATGTGCTTTGGACGGCCGTAAACCTCGGCGTTGGCAACGCCGGCCGCCGCCAGTTCCTCGCGTACCCGGGCCACGGCGTCGGCGATGAACTGCTCGCGCTCGCGGCGCTTCTCGTCGAGCATGCCGGCGATCTTCTTGTAGGTCTCGGGGTGCAGGAAGCGGAAGGAAAGATCCTCCAGCTCCCATTTCAGCTCCCAGACGCCGAGCCGGTTAGCCAGCGGCGAGTAGAGTTCCAGCGTCTCGCGGGCGACCTGGACGCGCAGGTCGTCCTGGTGGACAGCGTAGAAGCGCAGGGTCTGGGTGCGGCTGGCGAGGCGCAGCAGGACGACGCGGATATCCTCGACCATGGCCAGCAGCATCTTGCGCAGCACTTCGATCTGCGCCTTCATCTCGGCCGGATTGACTTCGCCGCCCTCGATGTTGGCGGCGACGAAGCCCTTGGTGATCGGCCGCAGGCGGTTGAGCCGGGAAATGCCATTAACCAGGTGCGCTGCCGGCTTGCCGAAGCGCTCCTCGATGCGCACGATGCCGTTCTCGTCGTGCGCCGGCACGGCGAACAGGAGCGCCGCCATGCGCGATTCGACGTCGAGCTTGAGCCCGGCGATGATCACCGCCATGCCCAGCGCATGCGACCAGATACGTTCGCCACTACCGAGCATGGCATCGCCGTACACCTCCCAGGCGTAGGCGACGGCCGCCTTCAGCGCAGCCGTCTCGTCGGCGTCGAGGCCTTCGGCGAGCGTCACGAAAAACTGGTCGAAGTCGCTTTGCGCAGCGACGGAATGAACGACGGAAACCATGGTGGAATTATACCGTCTGAGCATGCCCAACCTGCTGAGGCATAATTCACGGCATGTCCGAGAAAAAGACCCATTTCCATACCAATCCCTACCTGCTGCTGACCCTGACCGTCCTCTTCTGGTCCGGCAACATGGTCCTCGGACGCGGCATCCGCGCCGACGTGCCGCCGCTGGCGCTCGCCTTCTGGCGCTGGGCGATCGCCTTCGCCTGCGTGCTGCCGCTCGCCCTGCCCCATTTCAAGGCCCAGTGGCCGTTGCTGCGCGGCGGCTGGAAGCCGGTCGTAATCCTCGGCGTGCTCGGCGTCGGCGGCTACAACACCTTCGCCTACATCGCCCTGCAATACACCTCGGCGACCAACGCGGTGCTGCTCAACTCCTTCATCCCGGTCGCCACCATCGCCATTTCCTGGGCCTTTCTCGGCAAGCACCTGCGCCGCCTCGAAGGGCTCGGCGTCGTCGTCTCGCTGTGCGGCGCGCTGACCATCATCGCGCGCGGCGACCCCGCCGTGCTCGCCCACCTCAACCTCAACGCCGGCGACGTCTGGATGCTCGGCGCCGTGCTGGTCTGGGCCATCTATACCGTCGGCCTCGCCTGGCGCCCTGCCGGCGTGCACCCGATGCTGATGCTGGCGGCGATGACTGCCGTCGGCCTCGCCACCCTGGCCCCCGCCTACGCCTGGGAGATGATGCAGGGCCGGCAGATCAACGTAAGCATCGCTTCGCTCGCCTCGCTCGCCTATGTCGGCATCTTCCCCAGCTTCCTCGGCTACATCTTCTACAACCGCGGCGTCGCCGAAGTCGGCGCCAACAAGGCCAGCCTGTTCATCCACCTGATGCCGGTGTTCGGCACGCTGCTCTCGGCCATCTTCCTGGCCGAGATCCCGCACTGGTACCACTACCTCGGCATCGGCCTGATCTTCACCGGGATCTGGCTGACGATGAGGAAATGATGGCCCTCCGCGACTGGTTCGGCGGTCGCCGTCGCTCGGCCGTTCCCGATGACTTGTGGGTGCGCACCCTGGGCGCCCTGCCCTCCCTCGACATGCTTGCGGTCGACGAGAAAAAAAGGCTCAAAACCCTGGTCGAGCAGTTCCTGGCGGAAAAGGAATTCAGCGCTGTCGGCGGCCTCGAACTGAGCGACGAGATCTGCGTCGCGATCGCCGCCCAGGGCTGCCTGCCGGTTCTCGAACTCGGCCTCGCCGGCTACCGCGACTGGGTCGGCATCGTCGTCTATCCCGACGAATTCGTCGTACCACGCCGCGTCGAGGACGAGGACGGCGTCGTCCATGAATACGACGACGTGCTCTCCGGCGAGGCATGGGAAGGCGGACCGCTGATCGTTTCCTGGCACGACGCGCAGATGGCCGGCGCCGGCTACAACGTCGTCATCCACGAATTCGCGCACAAGCTCGACATGCTCAACGGCGAGGCCGACGGCATGCCGGCGCTGCACTCCGGACTGACGGCGGCGGCCTGGAACGAGGTCTTCCTCCCCGCCTACGACGATTTCTGCCGCCGCGTCGACAGCGGCGAGGAAACCATCATCGACCCCTACGCCAGCGACGACCCGGCCGAATTCTTCGCCGTGCTGTCGGAAAACTTCTTCGAACTGCCCGACGTGGTCGACCGCGAATACCCCGCCCTCTATGCGCTGCTACGCACCTATTACCGTCAGGACCCGCTGAGCCGCCTGACGAAGGCATCGACCGCCCCGAGCACCGCCGCCGGCTGATCGCGGTGCGGCGAGTGGCCGCACTGGGGCAGCTTGAGCAGCGTGGTGCCCGCCACCTGTTCGGCGATGACCTCGATCTGGCGCATCGTCGCGTACTCATCGTCCTCACCCTGGATCGCCAGCACCGGGCAGCGGATCGCCGGCAGGTATTCCTCGATGTTCCAGTCGCGGAAGGCGGGCGACAGCCAGGTGTCGTTCCAGTCGGCGAACACACGATCGACATCGGCGTGGTAGCGCCCCAGCTTCTGCGGCAGGTCGGTTGCGGTCCACGCCTCGCGGGCGGCCAAAATGCCGGTCAGCGTTTCTTCCTCGACGAATTCATGCGGCGCCATGACGATCACGCCCAGCGGCACCTCGGGAAAGGCGCCGGCGAAGATCAGCGCGATGCTGCCGCCGTCGCTGTGCCCGAACAGCAGCGGGCGCGCGACCCCGATTTCGGCCAGCAGCGCCGGCAGCGCCTCCAGCGCCTCGCGGTGCATGTAGCGTGGCGTGCGCGGCTCGCCATAGGGCTGCGAATGGCCGTAGCCGGCGCGCGACCAGACGATCACCCGGCAGCCGGTCACCGCCGCCACGCGTTCGGGAAAATGCCGCCACATGGCGATGCAGCCGAGCCCTTCGTGCAGCATCAGGATGGTCGGCAGGCCGTGGCGATGCGCCGGGTAATCGAGATATTCGAGGCGCAGGCCGTCGACGACGAGATGTTTCATGGCGTCAGCAGGAAATCGCGGGCGACGGCGACCTGGTCGTCGGTCAGGAACAGCGGCGCATGGCCGACGCCGGGAATTTCGGCCAGTTTTGCGCGTGGACCGCGGCTGCCCATCTGCTCCCACGTTGCGCGCGTCAGCAGGTCGGATTCGGCGCCGCGCACGACCAAGGTCGGGCAGCGCACGCGCTCGTAATACGGCCAGAGGTCGATCGGCTCGCCGGAAAAGGCCGCCTTGAAGGGTTCGGAAACGCGCGGATCGTAGCGGAAGCGCCAGCTGCCGTCGGCGTCGCGGATGATGCTGTGCTCGGTCAGGTGGTGCCACTGCGCATCGTCGAGGGCACCGAACGGCGCGCTGACCGTGCGGATGTAGGCAAGCGCCGCCTCGAAGCTGGGCCAGCGCGGGTCGGTGCCGACATAGGCGGCGATGCGCGCGATCGACTCGGACGTGATCTCGGGGCCGACGTCGCTGAGCACCAGGCGACGCACCGGCGTATTGTCCATGCTGGCCAGCGCCATGCCGATCAGCCCACCCATCGAGATGCCGACCCAGTCCACGTGCTCGACGTCCAGACGGGCGATCAGCGTGACGACGTCGGCCACGTAGTTTGGAATCACGTAGCCGGCCGGATCCTTGAGCCAGTCGCTCAGGCCGCGCCCGGCGATGTCCGGGCAGACGACGCGGTAATGCGTCGCCAGCGCCCGGGCCAGAAAATCGAAATCGCGGCAGTTGCGGGTCAGCGCATGCACGCAGACCAGCACCTGCGGATTACGCGGGTCGCCCCACTCCGTATAAGCCATGCGATGCAGGCCGGACGGCCCGGCACACTGGACGCTGCGCAGTCTGAAATCCATGTCCTTCCTCCTCGCCGTGCAATGTAGCACCTTCCGGCGGGAGCAATCTATAATGCATGAACCCATCATGGAGGATAAAAATATGCCGCGCATCCAGGTCGGAGACATTTCCCTGAACTATATCGAGCACGGCAGCGGCGACAACGTCGTCCTCGCCGTGCATGGCAATCTCGGCTGCGCCAACTGGCTCGACCTCGCCATGCCGCTGCTGCCCGACAACATCCGCGTCATCGCCGCCGAATGGCGCGGTTGCGGCGATTCCGACAAGCCGGAGCCGGCGCCCGACTACTCCAACTACACGATGGAAGTCCATGCGCGCGACCACCTCGCCCTGATGGATGCACTGGATATCGGGAAATGCCATCTCTATGGCCACTCGACCGGCGGCATCATCATTTCGCACATGCTGACCATGGCGCCCGAGCGCTTCGGCAAGGTGCTGATGCTCGATCCGGTCAGCCCGCTCGGCCTGCAGATGAACTCCAGCCAGGTCGGCGTGATCACGGCGATGAAGACCGATCCCGACGTCTGCTTCGCCGGCCTGGCCAGCGCCGCGCCGACCCTGTTCCGCCCCGAGACCATGGTCGCCGGCCAGATGCCGCAGTTCGCCGATGCGACGAGCAGCGCGCAGCGCGACCTGTTCAAGAAGATCATCGAGCGCACCCGCGTGCTGTCCGACGGCATCTGGTTCGGCACGCCGCACAATCTGGGGCTGGAATGGGACGCCGGCACACTCGCCCGCCGCATGCCGGAGATGGCGCACGAACACCTCATCCTGTTCGGCAAGATGGACTACTGGATTCCGCGCGAGCACATGGACGTCATGGTGGACAAATTGCCGAACGCCCGGCTCGAAATCTTCCCCTACGTCGGGCACTCGATGAACCTCGAACAGCCCTTGCTGTTCGCGCGCGTCTTCGGCGACTACTTCCGCGGCTGAAACGCCGCCAATGAAGAGGGCAGCCCGCGGGCTGCCCTCTTTTTTCGGCGTGGCGACCCTCAGCCGCCGGCAGCGATCTCGTTGGTCAACGGCTGGCCGGCGGCGAACTCGGTCGCGCTCTTCAGCGTCGTCTCGCAGATCGTCGTGATCGCTTCCCGCGTAAAGAAGGCCTGATGGCCGGTGATGATCACGTTGGGGAAGGAGATCAGCCGCTGCAGCACGTCGTCAGTGACGACGACACTGGACAAGTCGCGGAAGAAAATCCCCGCCTCCTGCTCGTAGACGTCGGCCGCGAAGCCGCCGATCTGGCCGCTCTTCAGACCCTCGATCACCGCCTCGGTATCGACCAGGCCGCCGCGACTGGTGTTGATCAGCAGCGCACCGCGCTTGGCGCGGGCAATC